>MDSV01124184.1_pt1 | contig 10238 bp, 9 predicted proteins | sample 810851 | NCBI WGS metagenome assembly MDSV01 (sample SAMN05326640, study PRJNA326480) | marine metagenome | isolation source: seawater | place: Atlantic Ocean: North East | collected 2012
CACTAGGATTCGAACCTAGGATGGCGGTATCAAAAACCGCTGCCTTACCGCTTGGCTATGCCCCAATATTAAGTTTGTGATATATCATAAATCCTGCAAATTAAATAGTTTTAGAAATAACTGACCAATATTTGGGATATATTAATTTTATTCTATTTAAGGCAACTTTGGCAGTTTTTTTACTTTTAAATAAGCCATAACAAACAGAACCAGACCCGGTCATTCTAGAGAAATAGCATCCTTTGATTTTCTGAATTCTTGTAACCAATTTTTTAATTATAGGATATTTTTTTTCAACAATGAATTGTAAATCATTTTTTGAACTTTTTAAAAGACTCAAAAATTTACTTTTATTGTTTAGATTATTGTAGTTGTAATGTGATTTTAAAGTCAATTTTTTTACTTTTGAATAAATCTTACTAGTAGAGGATCTAATATTTGGATAAACCAATAAAAAATATAGGTTATAGGATTTGTGAAACTTTTTAATTGATGTTAAATTTTTAAGAAATCCTTGTTTATAAAAAAAAAGTTTTAAATCAGAACCAATTTTATTTGACAATATTTTGAGTAAATCTTCATTTATTTTTTTTCCAATTAAATATTTGATTAAACAAGCTGCATTACTGGTTCCACCTCCTAAACCGGCAAACACAGGAATTCTTTTAAAAATTAAAATTGAGTAAAAACCCACAATCAAATTTCTTTGTCTTAAAATTGATAAAACATCTTTTATTGAATTATCTTTTTTATTAATAAATTTAGCAAATTTTCCTTTAAATCTTATTATATCTTTTTTTCCTTTTATCTTTTTTATCTCTATTCTGTCGAACAAATTTATTAAACAAAAAAAAGATTGTATATCATGCAATTTTTTTTGCTTTAATTTTTTATTAACAGACAGTGATAAATTAATTTTGGAATAAGATTTTAATATCATATTTGTTTAGAGGCCAGATATAAGTTTTTTACTAATAATATCTTTTAAATCTTTTTCTGCTTCTTGCAGATTTAATACGTAGTTCCAAAAATACCTTGCTTGAATTTTGTTTCCACTCATCCACAAGACATCTCCATAATGGTCATTTACAATTGGGTCAGCAGGCATTAATTTAACAGCTGATTGTAGATATATTTTAGAGTCTTTGTATCTTTTTAACTTAAACAAAGCCCAACCTAAAGAATCAATAATGTAAGGATCATTTGATTTTAAACTATTCGCCTTTTTTAACATCTTTAATGCTTGTTCTATTTTTATACCTTGTTCAATCCAAGAATAAGCTAGATAATTAATTACGTATGCTTGATTTGGATTTGAGTCTAATGAAGACAATAAATCTTTTTCTGCTTTATCCCACTCTCCTAATCTTTCGTAAGCTACGCCTCTTCCATCAGTTACTTTTGAATATAATGGATGATCTTTGTCAATTTTTTCAATAATTTTTGTATAAAATTTTACCGATTCTTGGAATCGATCATTATTTTTTAAAAAAACTGCATAATCAAATGTCTCATAAATATTTTTTTCAGATAGTTTCTCATAAGTATTTGATATTAATTTAATTGCCTGAGGTTGCTTTTTTTCTTTTATTAAAATTTTTGCATTTTGTTTAGCGCTATACCAATAGAATGCATCTCCTCTTTCTCCTAATCCTTTATAAATTTTTTTTGCTAATAGGAAATCTTCTGATTTATAAAAATTTTCAGCTAACAAAGAGTCGAATGAATGAAAATCCTCATTAAGATATTTAGATAAATTTAAATAAAAGTTAGAAAATGTGAAAATATTTTGAGATGATAAAGCATTTGCGGTTATATAAAAAATTTCAGCTATTATATGCGAGAGATTTTGACAATCAAAATTGTTTTCAATTTTTCCAGACTTTAGATTCAGTTTATATTGATTTAATAGAAGATTTCTTGGATATAATTTAAGTGAAGAATTTATTATCTCCTTAGCTTGGTCGATTTTACCCATATCAACTAAATAATTTGCATAAAAATAATTATATCTTGAAAAATCTATAGCTTTTCCTGATGAAAGATCTTTAAATAATAATTCCGTTTTTTGACTTTTATAAAAACAATGTAAAAAAATATTTTGTATATTCTTAAGATTCTCAAATCTTTGGTCCATTGACTCAATTTTTTTTTTAGCAATATCAAAATCAATTTTTCTAAAACTAATCCAATTTGTTAAGGAGGTTGAAACAAAATTATTAATTAGAATTCCATTATTTTTTGTTTTAGTTTTTAAAAAATATTTACTTGCTAGACTATATTTTTTGTTTTTAAGGAAATAAACTCCTATAATTAAATCACTTTCAAAACTATTTAAGTTTTTTTTTTCTAACTTTCTAGAATAGTTAAAAGCTTCATTAAATTTTCCAGAATTAATTAAAGAAGAGAGGTATTTAGATGAATAATTTACGTGCCTATCCTCAAGACCATTCAATTTTTTAAAAAATTTATAGGATGCATTATATTGATTGTCATTTAATAGAAGAATCCCTGAAAAATAATCAGAAATATAATTGCCTTTATCAAACCTATCTTGATTTCTAGCCTGAAGTGTAGAAAAAAATATGATAATGAGAAATATTTGTACTATAAGCTTTAAACTAAAGTTATACATATTCATAAATTTATATGATAAAAAAGATTAACGCAAAAGCAATAAAGTTAATAAAGTTTTATAATTATATTAATCATAATTTAATTTACAATAGCAAAGCAATCAATAGGTATCGGAAAGACACTTTTGAAATACCAGGTGACAAGGCTAAAAAATTAGAAAAACTAATTAAATCACTCTCTCTTATAAAAAATTGTGAATTGAAAAAAAAAGCTAAAAACATAGTATTTGCCGATGGCAACCCTAAGGCGAAGATTATGCTCGTAGGGGAAGCTCCAGGTACAAATGAAGATAAAGAAGGTCTTCCTTTTGTAGGTCGAGCAGGAGAATTATTGGACAAAATGCTGAACTCAATAAATTTAAACCGTAAAAATGTTTATATTACGAATGTTGTGAATTATCGTCCTCCAGATAATAGAAGACCATTGGAAAATGAAATAAAAAGATATTTGCCATATCTTGTAAAACATATTGAAATAATTGATCCAAAAATATTAGTTTTATTGGGCAGCACAGCGTTAAACGCTTTAATTGGTGATGAAGAAGTTATATCGAAGATTAGAGGTAAATGGATTGAAAAAAAAATTGGATCTTGTAAAACATCTATAATCGTAACGTTTCATCCTGCTTTTTTAATGAGACAACCCGCTCAAAAAAAAATGGCTTGGATAGATCTTAAATTAATAAGAGACAAAAAATCTAAACTTAAAATTTAATTGAAAAACAAACAAATCATTGCAGGTGTTGATGAAGTTGGAAGAGGTTGTCTTGCAGGGCCAGTGGTTTCTGCAGCAGTTATATTGAAACAAAGTATCAATCTTAAGCTTTTAAAAGACTCTAAAAAAATTCCGTTTAAAAAAAGATTAGAAATCTCAGAACATATTAAATCAAATTCACACTATTCCATTGGTATTGCCTCTGTTGAGGAGATTTTAAATCTTAACATCTTAAAGGCTTCTTTATTATCTATGAAAAGAGCAATAGATAAATTAACAAAGAAACCTGAGTTAGTCCTAATTGATGGTAATTTTGCGCCTCATGGAATAAAAAAATTTAAAACAATTATTAATGGGGATGAAAAAATTAAAGTAATAAGTGCCGCTTCAATAATAGCAAAAGTTTATAGGGATAATTTGATGATTAAATTATCTAAAAAATTTTCAAATTATTCCTGGGAAAGTAATTTTGGATATGGAACTAAAGCTCATCTAGATGGTTTGAGGAGGTATGGGATTACCTCTCATCACAGAAAAGGATTCAGGCCAGTACACAAGATATTGTCTAGTTAGGAATCTCAACCACAAGAGGACTCAATTTTTTTTTAAAATGAATTGACCCATGATTCAATTTAAGGTTGAATCAAAAAATGTTAAACTTCTCTAACAAAATTTTAAATGGTGATTGCTTAAAAGAATTAAAAAAAATTCCAAGCAAAACTTTTGATTTAGTTTTTGCTGATCCTCCTTACAATATGCAGATTGGAAAAAAATTAACACGTCCTGATGCAACTAAAGTAAACGGTGTAAATGATAAGTGGGATCAATTTAATAGTTTCAAAGACTACGATGATTTTTGTAATGCTTGGTTAGTTGAGTGCAAAAGAGTTTTAAAAGATAACGGAAGTATATGGGTAATTGGCACATACCATAATATTTTTAGATTAGGGTACCACTTACAAAATTTAAATTATTGGTTACTCAACGATGTAATTTGGAGAAAAAATAATCCTATGCCTAATTTCAGAGGAACTAGATTTACTAATGCCCATGAAACTTTAATTTGGGCCTCAAAAAATAAAAATTCAAAATATACTTTCAACTATCAGTCATTAAAGTGTTTAAATGACGATTTACAAATGCGATCTGATTGGATCCTGCCCATTTGTAATGGAAAAGAAAGATTAAAGAAAAATGGAAAAAAAATTCACTCAACACAAAAACCAGAGGCTTTACTACATAGAATTATACTAGCCACAACTAATAAAGGAGATAAAGTTTTTGATCCATTTATAGGAACTGGAACTACCGCAGTTGTATCAAAGAAGTTAGGAAGAAATTATTATGGTATAGAAAAAGATAAGAAGTACTACAAAGCAGCTCTGGAAAGGATTAATAAAACTAAAAAAATTGAGGATAATTTTCTTGATACTGTCATTAATAATAAGACCAAACCTAGAGTGCCTTTTGGTTCACTAGTTGAAATGGGAATAATTAAACCAGGATCATCTTTGATGGACTCCAAAAAAAGAATTAATGCAAAAATAATGGCAGATGGCAGTATAAAATATAAAGATTCTGAGGGTTCAATTCATAAAATCGCGGCAAAAATTATGGGTACAGAAAGTTACAATGGTTGGACTTATTGGCATTATGATTTAAACGGATCTACTGTTTTAATTGATAGTTTAAGACAGAAGTTTTTTACAGAAAAACAATCTTAATTTTTATAGACTATTCCTAAATAAGAACGAATAAAACTCTTTTTATTTATCAAAAATTTGATAAAAAAATTCCTTATTTTTTGCATAACTTTACTTGAAAGATGAAAGGCAAAAAAATTGAAATTAGATCTTTTTCTAACTATTTTTACCCTCTTTAGTCTATTTTGAAAATAAGTATTTTGAATATTTATTTTTTTTTCATTCAATAAATTAAACAATTCGTAAGAACTCTCTATCGATTGTCCTGCTCCTTGAGCAAATGTTGGTAAAAAACCATTAAACGCGTCACCAATATAAAAGACTTTATTATTTGAAGAAGGTAGTATTTTAGAAGTTGAATAAAGTGGCCAAAATTTTAAATTTCCACCTAAAATCTTTTTTAAATTAAAATTTTGATTTAGTACTTTATCGGTCAAAGTGTTTATTTGATTAGGATCGTACTTATTGATTCTTATGGTGCAAACAAAGTTTAACTCTTTATTTTTATTAATTGGATAAATGACTAAATGACAATTTTTTCCCATCATCAGGCTAATTCTTTTCTCATTAATATTTAAATCAGATTTGAATTTAAGTATTGTTCTTACAGCCACAGCTTTTTTAAACTTCGGCTTATTTTTTATCTTTTCAAAAAAAGATCTTGTATTAGAAAATATTCCATCAGCACCAATAACGATATCAACTAAATCGTTAGTGTTATCATCAAATTTAATAAGCACTTTATCTTTTAATTCAGAGACTTCTTTTATTCTTTTTCCAAATCTTAGATGTTGCGTATAAATATCATCTTTTAAAAATTCAATTAAAGTTGATCTTTGTAGAGTAGTATATTTATTCTCTTCTGTATTAAATTGAGATAAGTCCAAGTCACATATTTTTTTATTTTGGATATCATAAAAATCAATTCCTTTTGGATTAAAAATTTTATCATTATTAATTTTATCAAAACCAATTATATTTAAAATTTTTATACTATTTGCGGAAAGTTGAATTCCATAACCTTCGTCGAGAGATAAACTTTCGTTTTTTTCATATAACATGAATTCATACTCTGAATTTTTTTTGATAAAATTTGCAAAAGTTAATCCTGCTATACCAGCGCCTATTATAGCTATTTTTTTTTTCATTAAAATAAAGATGAAACTTGTTTAAATATTTTTTTTGTAAAACTTGGAACGAATTCTTTATTATTATTTAAAGAATACCATTTGTATGACGGGGGAATTTTTTTTGAAAATTTATAATATAAATTAATATTTAATTTCAAGTTTGATATAGAATTTTTATAATTTGTGAGAAACTTCCAATTTTGACTTTTTTTTGAGTTACCCGATTCTTTTATTATTGGTAAATTAAAATTTTTCAAAAAACTTATTTGGCTATTTTTGGTTAGAGCAATTTGCTTTTTTTTATTAATATAACAAAAAATATCATAATTTTTATTTTTAAACATCTTTTTTTTAGCACTATTTATCTTATTGCTAGATTTAAAATAATTACATGTTTTATTCAAACAGCAATTAGAACAATATGGGTCCTTTGGTTTGCATATCAATGCACCAAATTCCATAAGAGCTTCAACAAAATCTGAATTACGTTTGGTTCTAAAAAAAAATTTTTTGTTAACTTCAATAAATTCTTTAAAATTGATTTTTTTTTCGTCTTTATTTAATATTCTTGAGAAAACTCTCTTTACATTTCCATCCACAGCAATAGTAGGCTTATTGTAAACCATACCTAACAGCGCATTTCCCGTATAGTCGCCTACACCTGGAAGCTTTTTAATTTCCTCAAGGGTTTTCGGAAGGCATGATTTATATTTATTTACCAGCTGCTTAGAACATTCCAGAAGATTTCTTGCCCTATTATAGTAACCCAGTCCTTCCCACATTTTTAAAATATCATTCTCGTTACTTTTTGATAATGCCTTCAAAGTTTTATATTTTTTTGTAAAATTATTAAAATAAGGAATAACAGTTTTTACTTGAGTTTGTTGCAGCATAAATTCACTTAACAGTCTATAATAAAGCTTTTTATTAGAGTTTTTGCTAACACGCCAAGGTAGGGCGCGTTTATTTTTATCATACCAACCGAGAATTTTTTTTGGTAAATTAAAATTTATATGCATAGTAGAAATAATAATAAATCAAAGAATTTCATACAAGGTCTTAGACCATTTTCAAGTTCTATTCCTAAAAGTTTAAAAAAATATCTGAAAAAAGGTGGATATAACTATTCAAATATTGTTGAAAATTGGACAAAATTGGTAAGTAAAAATATATACGACTCTTGTTATCCAGTAGAGATCAAAATGAATAAAGAAATGAAAGATGGTATTATGGTACTAAATGTTATTCATGGAAAAGAATTAGAAATTGAATATAAAAAAAAAGAAATAATTGATAAAATAAATGGTTTTTTTGGTTATAATTGTATTAGTCAAATATTTTTAAAAATTGTAGATGAAAAAATTAAACCAAAAGAAAAAAAAAATTTAAAGATCAAAAATTTGGCGAAAATTAACGATAAAATTGATAAAGTTAAAAACGATCAATTAAAAAACTCTTTAAATAACTTTGTAAAGGTATTTAATGAACAAAATTAAAGTATTAGTATATATAATTTTTATATCGATTTTAATTCCTTTATCGGCTAATTCTGAAAGTAATACTCTTAATATAGGAGATCCAAATGCTAAAGTAGTCGTTAAAGTTTTTTCTTCTTTAACATGTCCGCATTGTGCGAATTTTCATTTAGAAATTTTTGAAAAACTAAAAAAGGAATATATAGATCAAAAAGTAGTGAGATTTGAACACCATTCATTTCCACTAGATTTAGCAGCACTTAATGCAGAAATAATAGTTAGATGTCAAAAAGATCCTGAGAAAAGTTTTCAATTATTAGGTGAAATTTACAAAAAACAAAATCAATGGGCTGTGGGATCTGATATAGATTCTATTAATGAGTCTATAAAAAAAATTGGATTAGAAAATGGTTTAAAAAAAAGTAAAATGGATGCATGTCTTAAAAATGATGCAAATCAAGATCAAATTCTAAATGAAAGAATTCAAGCTCAAAAAGATTATGAAATTCAATCCACTCCGACAATTTATATTAATGAAAAAAAATTTGAAAAAAAACATGAATACGATGAATTTAAAAAAGCAATAAAAAAACTATTATAAATGGGTTTTAAAAAATTAGATATCAACGGTTTTAAATCTTTTTCAGAAAAGACCACTATTTTAATTGAAAATGGCTTAACAGGTATAGTGGGACCAAACGGTTGCGGTAAATCAAATATTGTTGAAGCCTTACGATGGTGTATGGGTGAAAACTCAGCAAAAAGTATGCGAGGCACTGGCATGGAAGATGTCATATTTTCTGGAACATCAAATAGAGCTTCAAAAAATATATCAGAAGTAACACTATTGTTAGACAATAAATCAAAAGATCTTTCCTCGCAGTATAACCAATTTGAAGAAATACTAGTCAAAAGAAAAATTGAAAAAGACAAAGGCTCTAAATATTATATAAACGATAAAGAGGTAAGAGCTCGAGATGTTCAAACTTTTTTTGCTGATTTGTCTACTGGAGCTCATTCACCATCATTAATTAGCCAAGGTAAAATTGGGCAATTGGTTACTTCAAAACCTATAGAAAGAAGATCAATTCTTGAAGAAGCAGCCGGAATATCTGGGATACATGCCAGAAGACAAGAGGCAGAGACTAGATTAAATGCTGCTGAGAATAATTTAAAAAGAGCTGATGAGCTCAAAAAACAACAACAAAAACAATTGGATAATTTAAAAAAACAAGCAGAAGAGGCTACTAGATATAAAGAAATATCTAAAGAAATAAAAAAGATTGAAGCAGGATTATATTATTTAAAGATACAAGAAATAGAAAAAGATAAAAAAGAAATAATAGAGAAACTTGGTGAATTGGAAGATGAAATAAGTGCAATTAATATAGACTTGAACCATAATAATACTCTTCTAGCTGAAGAAAACAAAAAACTATCTCCATTAAGAGACAAAAAAATGGAAAGTATGGCGAAACTTCAAAAAATCAATTTAGACATGACAAGTTTAGAAGAGGAGGAAACAAGAATAAAATCTTTACAAGTAAAACTCGAAAAATCAATTAAGACTATCGAGTCCGATTTAGAGAGAGAAAGAAGTATTTCATTAGACGCTGGTTTAAACGCAAAAAGAATATCAAAAGAAAAAGAGGAACTTTTAAAAACTGAGAATGAATTATTAGATGTTGAAACAGTTTCCTCCAAAGATCTAAGAGTATCTAAAAATAATTTGGAAGAACTAAAAACTCAACTAAATCAATTACTTGATACTATTGAGAGTAATATAGACCAAAATAAAAAGTTAACTAAAGAAATATTTAAAGAATTAAGAAAAATTGTAAATAAAATTACTCTTTCACAGGAGGATTACGCGGAAAAATATGGAAAAAATAAATCAATTCAAAGTGACTCTATTAAAAGGAAAGAAAGAATAAAAAATATTGATATAGAGCTAGAAAATTGGGGAAGTCTAAAAGCTAATTCAGAAAAAATGGTTTCTAAACTAGATGAAAGAAAAACAAAGTTACAGTTAGAATTAGACGAAAATCAAAAAAACCCAGAAAAAATAGCAACTTCGAAAGGGCAGAATTTGCAAAATCTGGAAAATACGAAAAAAAGGAATCAAGAAATAGAAATAGAACTAGATGAAGCTGAAAAAAAATATAAATTTATTAGTGAAAATTTACAGGAAATTCAATTAAAACTGTCTGAATTAAAAGAAAATAAAGCAAGAAACGAGGCTACAATCGAAGGTATAGAAAAAAGAAAAAAAGATTTAATGTATTCTGTAAAAAATGATTTGAATATAGATAATGAAAACTTACTATTATCTCAATCTGATTTAAGTGCTACTCCATCTAATGATTTACCCGAGATTGATAATCAAGCAGAAAAAGTTGAAAAAATTAAGAAACAAAGAGACTCTTTAGGATCTGTAAATCTTCGTGCTGATGAAGAAACTGAAAAATATGAGCAAGAAATTAAAAAAATGGAGGATGATAGAGCAGATTTATATTCTGCTATAGTAAAATTAAAAACTAGTATCGATGAACTTAATCAAAAAGGTAGAGAGAGATTAC
>MDSV01165339.1_pt1 | contig 10238 bp, 9 predicted proteins | sample 810851 | NCBI WGS metagenome assembly MDSV01 (sample SAMN05326640, study PRJNA326480) | marine metagenome | isolation source: seawater | place: Atlantic Ocean: North East | collected 2012
ATAAAATAATTATTGGATTTGTTTATTAATCCATAAACATCAGATGAAAAAAATAAATCGCCATCAGTATTTTCTGTAAAATAAAACCCTTGGGAGCCCTTTTTTAAGATATTTATATTTTCTGGTTTTATGCTGTTATGATGCAACAAAACAAAAGATCCGTCCATTTTATTTAAATTATCAAATTTATTTTTTAAAAAAATTGCAGGTAGTGGCTGCAAGTCATTCGAACATAATTTATCATTCGTTATATATTCATTTTTTTCAATTTGTTTCTGTTTTATTTTTTTATAATTTATTACATCACCATTCATATAAAATAAACTTTGATTATTTTGATTAATATTGTTTAAGGGGTGACAATTGCTTAAGTTAACATCTCCAACTGACGCCCATCTGGTATGGGTAATAATATAGCCTGTTAATAGTTTTGAATAATCGAGCTTTTTAAAAAGGTTGCTTTTATTTAGATTGTTAAGCAATTCTAAACTATTTTGGCCAGAATATCCTATTTGGTTTGCGCACTTAACTACGCAATTAATAAAAAATTTATTATTTTTTATTTTTTTTACAAATATAAATTTATTTTTTCTATTTGGCTCAGCTTTTTCTTTATTAAATTTAATTGTCTCAGATGATACAAGATTTATACTTAAAGACGCAGAATCTCTCCCTCGTGATTCAAGATAATTGAGGCTATCGAGTTCGAATAGTAAGTTTTTGATCAAAATAATACTATTTTTATTAATATTAATTTGATTTTTTTTAAGAAATTTATTTATTTGATAGGATTTTTGTAAAATTTCTTCATTAATTATCCACGAAACATCTTTTAAAATTTCAAGATTACTGTTTTCTTTTTTTATACTATTTAATTTACTAATAATTTTTTTTAACTTATTTTCTATTATACCGTCTTTATTCAAAACTAAATTTATATATATTGAGTTTTTTTTTAATTCATGAAGCTCATTAATTAATATTGATAATTTATTTTCACTTAAAAATTTTTCAATTATTATTAACTTTTCCTCTAAATTTTTTTCATTCTCTTTTGTAGAGAAATTAAAATATGATAAACTTATTCCACACATAATATATTTATAATTTCCAAATAGTACTGTTCAATTGTTGAACAGTAAAGGAAAAATATGTATTCTTAAATAACAAAATAACATTTAAATATTAACGTGTTTGTAATATTGTAATTTATTTTTTTATATGTGTGAGAAAAATTCTATGATAGTGTCCAAATTAAATTTTAATTTAATAAATATATTGTTCATTTATGATTATTAATGATCCATCACTTTTACGTGAAATGATGAATGACATGAAAAAAAGTCCAGAAATTTATCGACCTGGAAATTTTTGGATGTTTTATGTTAATAAAATAGCTAAGGATCTAGAAAAAAAAGATCTTAACCAATTTAGGAATTGGATTTGTGGGCCAGGCTCAATTAAATCTTTTGGGGGAGGTAGTGATGTTCATGCATTTCATTATGGATGGAATTTTCATCCATTTGGCAACATTTTTAAAATTTTAGACGAATCTTTTTTAATAAAAAAATATAATTTGTTAATCAACAAATTAGTTAAAATACATCCAGTTTTAGGTTTTTTGTCTTTTCGAGGGTCATTAGCAAGACAGTATTTTGAAAGCAGCATTAAAAATAATCATAAAAAGGCGTGGTTAATTACTTTACTACATGATGTAAATAAAATTCTTGAAAGAGTAGAAGACACAAAAGAAGGTAATCCTCTTGGATTTGAAATAAATAAAAAATTTTATACTTTATTTTTTTTAAAAGAGATGATGCAAATTTTTTTTATAGAAAAAAAAATTAAACTTGAGAAATTAGAAGTTGTTTTAGAGCTAGGATCAGGAGCAGGAATAAAAGCATCTACGTTTTTAAAAGTTAATCCAAATATGACATATATTATTTTAGATATTCCACCAGCACTTTATGTTGCACAGCAATATTTAGCAGCGCAGAATTATAAAATTTTTACTTATTCTGACGCAAAAAAAATTAAATCTTTAAAAGAAATCAATTTTAATAATTTTGATGTCATTTGCCTTGCACCATGGATGATTGGTCATCTTGATGATATTTCGGTAGATATTTTTATTAATGTGTTTTCATTTCAAGAAATGGAACCTTGGCTTGTAAAAAATTATCTTGAAAAAATTTCATCCATCACAAAAAAATATATATATATAGCGAATCTAAAAAAAGGACATTCTGCAGCAAAAAAAGGAGAGCTTGGTGTTTTAAAAAGAACCACTAGGCAAGATTATATCAATTTTTTAGAATCTAGTTATGATTTAGAGCAAGAGAGAGATTACACGAATATAGATGGTATCGATACTAATTCTAGTGAAATGCTTTTTATTAAAAAAAACTCATAAATATTTATTAAAAAAAGCATAAAATTGTAATAATTCTTAAAATTTGAACTAAATATCTGTGATATACCTTTACTGTTCAAATTATGAACGCTATATTGTTCAAAGATTGAACATATTATGATAGATGATCAAGACCATTTTAATGTATTAAGAAAAATAAAAAACAAACCACATACCTCACAAAGAGAGATGGCTAAAGATTTAGGATTTAGTCTAGGTAAACTAAATTATTGTATAAAAGCTTTACAAAAAAAAGGATTAATAAAAATAAACAACTTTAAGAAAAATCCAAATAAAGTTAATTACATATATGTTCTAACTCCAAAAGGAATTGCAGAAAAAACAAAATTAACAATTAATTTTATGAAAAGAACAATGAAACAATATGATGAATTAAAAAAAGAGCTAGACAAATAAACTTATGTGGTTAGTTGCAAAATATAAGAGTAGCGAATTAGAAATGTTTAAAAATAGTCTAGCTATACAGTTGGGCAGTAAACCTGTTTTTTTTAATCCAAAAACTAAATATCAAAAATATTATAAAAATAAGCTAAAAACATTTGAGGAAAATGTGCTAGAGGGATACATATTGTGTTACCACGATAAATTCAAAAATCCTAGTATAGTTAACAATATGCAGTATGTTAAAGGTCTGCAGTACTTTTTAAAAAATTTTGCCCAGAATCAGAGTGAAATCGAGCAGTTCATTTTATATTGCAAGAATCATCAAGATGTTAATGGATACTTAAATCAAGATTTTTTTAATTTTTCGAAAGTTAAACAGGGAAGATTTTTAACAGGTCCATTTACAAATTTAATCTTTAAGGTTTTAGAGAATAAAAAAAAAAGATTAAAAGTTTTAATTGGAGATATAACAACAATAATATCAAAAAAAAATTATTATTTATATCGTTCTGTTTAAAAAAAATTAATATTATTTAGACTTGTAGGAAAAATAACAATGTCAAAGTGCGGAGCATTGGTTAATAAGACTTAATAAATTTAAAATTACAATTAAAAATTATGAAAAAAATAAAAATAATTTGTACACTTGGTCCAAACTCACTTAATAAAAAATTTTTAAGATTTTCAAAAAATAAAATTAACTTATTAAGACTTAATATGTCACATTTAAGTTTAGAAGGATTAAAAAAAAAAATTAAATTTGTTAAAAGGAATACCCAAATTCCAATTTGTATTGATACGGAAGGTGCACAAATTAGAATTAAAGTAAAAAATGATAAATTTTTAAGATTAAACCAGAAAATAAAAATTTCAAGTTCAGGTAGTATTGCCTTATATCCAGAAAATGTTTTTGAACAAATTAAAGTTAACGATATTTTAAACGTAGGTTTTAGTAACTTGGTGCTAAAAGTTATAAAGAAAAAAAATGATATTATATGCAAAGTTTTATCTTCAGGAAAAATCGAAAACAATAAAGGCGTTCATTTAGAGAATAGAAAAATCAAACTAAATTATTTAACTAAAAAAGATCTTGGTGCTATCGAGATAGGTGAAAAATTTGGCATTAAAAATTATGCTTTATCTTTTACTAATTCAGTTGAGGATATTATAAAATTTAACAAACTACTAAAAAATAAAAATAAAATATTTAAAATTGAGACCTTAAAAGCAATTAAAAATTTTAAATTTATGCTAAAAAAAGGAAATTTTTTTTTAATAGATCGTGGAGATTTGTCAAAAGATATAAAAATTGAAAATATCCCAATTATTCAAAGAGATTTATTTCATTTAAGAAAAAAATATAAAAATAAAGAAATTTATGTAGCTACAAATTTACTTGAAAGCATGCTTGAAAATAGCTACCCCACAAGAGGTGAGGCAAATGATATATTTAATTCCCTTGAAATGGGAGCAGGTGGTTTAGTTTTAGCAGCAGAAACTGCAGTTGGAAAATATCCTAAAGATACAGTGGTCTTTCTTCAAAAAATGATAAAAGTGTTTCAAAAAAAAAACATAAAATCTAATTTTTAATTATGAAAATACTACTTTTAGTTGCTGGCGGAAGAGGTGGATCTGATTTTTTTCAAGGATTACTCGACGACCATTCGCAAATATTACAATTACCAGGGTACCTTAGAATTGATGACGAATTTCATGAAATGATGAGCCTTAGAGACCCAAACAAGATAGCAAAAAGATTTATTAAAATTTATCCTGAATATTTTAACTCAAGACTCAATACACTTGAGAGACATGGGCAGTTAGGAAAAAATAAAAACAAATTTTACAAAGTTAATAAAGATAAATTTATAAAAAAATTTAATTTTTTAAGAAAAGGAAAAAAGGAAAATAGTAAAATTGAAATTTTAAAAGATTTACATTTTGCTTATTCTCTAGCTAAGGGAGAGAAAAAATGTGAAAAAAAAATACTTTTTGTTCATACACATTTACTTGGATATACAAGAGAATTTATAAAGACTTTTAAAGCAAAGAATATAATAATTATTCATACGATAAGACACCCAATGGCATCCATTAATTCTCCAATTAAAAATTGGTTAACATTTGAAAATGGAAAACACTTTTTTTCAAAAGATCTGCATTTCCAATTAGATTTAGTTTTTAATGGAATTTTTGATTTAATGAATTTAAAAAAAAAAGTTTATATAATTCAGTATGAAAAGTTGCATTGGGAAAATACTAAAGTAATGAAAGATTTTTGCAAAATATTCAAACTAAAGTATGAAAAGTGTTTAAAATCATCAACATATTTTGGTTATCAATGGTGGGGCGACAGAATTAGCCAAAGATGGGTTTCTGGGGTAAATAAAAAATTTAAAATTATTATTGATAAAAAATTATTTTTTGAACGTGATTTATTATTTTTTCAATTTTTAGCAACCAGGATTATTAAATTTTATAATTATGAAATCTTTTATCCTATAACAAAAAATTATTTTAATTTTATGCCAATGAAATGTGAAATATTGGTGTGGAAAAATTCTTTAAAACACCTCCGATGGAAACAAATACTATCTATTCCATTTTTTTATTTAATAAGATTATTTATTATCAATAAGTTTATGATGAAGGGCAATAGATTACCTTATTCAATTGGATCTCAAAAAAAATAAAAAAATATTATTTCTTAATGAATAATTCTGTTTCAATCATAATACAAGCAAGGTTGGGATCAAAAAGATTTCCAAAAAAAGTGATTAAAAAATTAGGAGACCATAAAATAATTGATTGGGTTATCAAAAGATTAAAACAGTCAAAAAGAACTAGTCAAATTATTTTAGCAACAACTAAAAATCAAGAAGATAAACAACTAATTAAAATAGCAAAAAAAAACAATATAAAATTTTTTCAAGGTGACACTAATAACGTTCTTAAAAGATTTTATTTTGCATCAAAAAAATTTAAGTTAAAAAATATTGTACGAGTGTGCGCAGATAGACCATTTATTTCACCATCCGAGATTGATTTGCTAATAAATAGTTATTTTAAATTTGGAAAAAAATATACTTTTAATGATAGGGATTATAAAAATTTTAAGTACGCTGATGGATTTGGTGCGGAAATTTTTTCATTTAAAGAATTAGAATTTTTATATAGTAATGCTTATTTACCTCACCATCTTGAGCACGTCACCACTTATTATTGGAGTCAATTTAGTAAAAAAAAATTAATACCTGGAGGATCAAATATACCAAAAATGAAAAGATATTTAAGATCTGGCATCGATACCAAAAAAGATTTTAATATTATTAATAGCTTTATTAGAAAATTTAAAATTAATACAGAAACTACAACTAGAAATATTGTACAAAATCTTCACAAGCATAAAGATGCTAAAAAACTTCTAAGACATGATTAATTATAATTTATTTAGAAAAATAAAAATTTTAATTAATTTATTTTTGAATTCAAAAATTATTCTTGGCGAACCGGAAAAAAGTGATTTAGTAATTTACGATTGTCAATCAACTGAAATGATAGAAAAAGTATTGCCTAATGATAAATACTTAATAGTTTCAACAAGATTGCAAAGAATAAAAAAGCTTTATGTATCAAGAAAAATAATTATTTATATATTTTTTAATTTTTTTAAAAGAAGTTTAAAACAAAACTATTTAGCTGCTTTAATTAATATTATTTCACCTAAAATTGTAATAACGCAAATTGATAATTCTATCGATTTTTATTTAACTGCAAAAATATTTGAAAACAAAATTAAATTCATAGCGGTGCAAAATGCAAATAGAGGAGATACCGTGTATTCTTCCGCAGATTCAATAAAAAAAATTTTTATACCTGAATTTTTATGTTTTAGCAGTTTTGATGAACAACTTTACAAAAAAAAAAAATGTAATATTGGAAAATTTGAAATTGTTGGTTCACTAAGCGCATCACTTTGTAAAGAATATATAGATTTAAATAAAAAAAAAATAAATTCTGAAAAATTTGATATTTGTTTATTAGGTGAAGCTCATCCACATGTTGGTCCCGGTTCTGATTATCCCCATGTAGAAAATTTTGCAGAAGCTGTAGGAAAAATTGCAGAATATACTCATAGGTTATGTAAAAAAAATAAATTGAATCTAATTTTTACTGGCAAACGTATTTTAAATGAAGATGACGGAAAGTTAGAAATTTTATTTTATAAAAAATATCTTGAAGAATATGATTATAAAATTTCACAAGCAATTTCTAGAAATAAATCTAGAAATGAATTCTTCTCGTATCAAAATGTCATGGAAAGTAAATTAGTAATTGGACATATTTCAACTATGCTAAGAGAGGCAATCACTTTTGATAAAAAAGTACTTCAATGTAATTTTACAGGGCATCCTGATATTATATTTCCTGGAAATGATTTGTGTATTTTAAAAAATACTTCTTATGATTTATTTGAGGAGAAAGTACTTGAAATTTTACATATGGAAAAAGAGGAGTATTTTAAAAGGTTGGGCAGCCAAAAAAAAATTATAATGGATTTCTCAAAAAACACAGCAGAAGTAATAAGAAAAAAATTAAAAGATTATTTAATATAAAATTTTAAATATATGATTAAAAAATTTTTATACTTTTTTAACAAAGATCAAAAGAGATCTTTAATAATACTTTTTATTTTTATGCTTATAGCAACATCTTTAGAGATGATTGGTTTAGGTTTTGTTTTTACAATAATAGGTTCATTAGGCACAATAAGCACAAAAGATAACATTTTATTTGAAATAATAAATAATTTCTTTGAAGCTAGTTCTGCAGATATCTTTTCATATTTACTAATAATATTTTTATTTTTTTACATTATTAAAATTATTTTTTTAGTTTTTTATAATTGGTTTGAAAGTAACTTTTTATACGCATATAGAGAAAATTTATCTAGTAGAGTATTTAAACAGTATCTGAAGCAAAATTATAATTATTTTTATAATAGAAATAGTTCTGAATTTATAAGAAACTTAATTACAGAAGTAGATCAATTTATTATATATCTAACTTGTATTTTAAAAGTAGTACTCGAGTCAATTATTGTAATTGGAATATTTTTATTATTAGCATATATAAATTTATTATTTACAGTTTTTATATCTTTAATTTTTTTATTTTTTTCATCGTCTTATCTTTTGTTATTTAAAGAAAAATTAAATACATGGGGTGAGCAAAGGTTATCAAATATGCAAAAAAGAATTCAGTTTATGCAAGAAGGTTTTGATGGAGTAAAAATGATTAAACTCTTAGGAAGAGAAAATTTTTTCTTTAATAAATTTAAAATACATAATTTTAATTTATATAAAATTACTACTAAAACTTATTTTTTTCAAAATTTACCAAGATTGCTATTCGAGCTTTTGGGTATATTCTTAATAACTTTTTCACTATTTTATTTATTTTTTTCTGGAAAAAATCTTACTGAAATCATTCAAATACTTACTGTATATGTGGCTGCTAGTTTTAGAATTTTACCTTCAGCAAATAGGTTAGTTTCAAGTTTGCAGCTTATTAAATTAAGCTATCCAGGGGTTAATGCGCTATATAAAGAATTAAACAACTTTAAAAAAGAAGAAGAAAATGTTCATAAGAATTTTACCTTTAATAAAAATATTGTTTTAGAAATTCAAAAATTTAAATACCCTAATTCTAATAATTTTGAAATTTCCGATATAAATCTTGAGATAGGCAAGGGTCAAAAAATTGGAATTATTGGCCCTACTGCATCTGGAAAAAGCACTATAATTGAAATATTAGCAGGCATTAATATGCCTACAATAGGAAGTGTAACTGTTGATGGAAAATCTATTTTTTCTAATATTAGAGGATGGCAAAATTTAATTGGGTTCGTTCCTCAGAAAATTTTTATATTAGATGAGAGTTTAAGAAACAACATACTTTTTGGATTGGATAATAAAAAATATTCTGATGAAAAAATTATATCATTAATAAAAAAATTAAGCTTAGAAAAATTACTAAATAGATTACCAAATGGATTAGATGGAGACTTAGGTGAAGAAGGAATTAATTTATCTGGAGGAGAAATTCAAAGAATAGGCCTATGCCGTGCGTTAATTTATGAACCAGAAATTCTATTCTTAGATGAAGCCACAAGTTCCCTTGATGTTACAACAGAATCACAAATACTTGATGAGCTAAAAATATTTGATGAAAAGACTATAATTTCTATAGCGCATAGGATAAATACACTAAAGAATTGTGACAAAATATATTCTTTTAATAATGGAAGAGTTGTAGATCAAGGAGATTTTGATAAGTTTAAAATTCAAAATTAAATTAAAATTCTAAATATGAAATTTTTAAAAAACAAAATTTGTATGATAACAGGTGGCACCGGATCTTTTGGTCAAGTGTGTACTAAACTTTTATTACAACATGATGTAAAAAAAGTAATTATATTTTCACGTGATGAACTAAAACAATTTGAAATGTCAAATAAATTTAATAATAAAAAAATAAGATTTTTATTAGGAGATGTTAGAGATCTTAATAGATTAGAATTAGCAACAAAACAAGTTGATATAATTATTCATGCTGCAGCTCTCAAACAAGTACCAGCTGCTGAATATAATCCTATGGAGTGTGTAAAAACTAATATTTATGGAGCAGAAAATGTTATTAAAGCGAGTATACAAAATAATGTAAAAAAGGTAATAGCTATATCAACGGATAAAGCAGCAAATCCTGCAAATTTATACGGCGCTACAAAATTATGTTCTGATAAGTTATTTGTAAATGCAAATTCTTTATCGACAAGAGGAGCAACAAAGTTTGCAGTTGTAAGATATGGAAATGTAGTTGGCTCTAGAGGTTCAGTTTTACCATTCTTCAAATCTTTAATGGATCAGAACGTTAAATCATTACCAATTACCGATATAAAGATGACTAGATTTTGGATTACTCTAGACAGGGGAGTTAAATTTGTTTTAAACTCAATTGATAATATGATGGGTGGTGAACTTTTTGTTCCTAAAACTCCATCAATAAGAATTATTGATTTGGTAAAAGCTTTAGATAAAAATATAAAACATCATATTATTGGTATAAGACCTGGAGAAAAATTGCATGAAGTACTATGTCCCGAAGATTCTTCCAGAGATACAATTGAATTTAAAGATTATTATTTAATAAGACCATCAGTCGATTTTACACAAGGAAAATCAAATAATTATAAAAACAGTCAAAACAATGAAAAAGGTAAAATTGTAAAAGAAAATTTTTCGTATAATTCTAATACCAATTCGCATTTTCTTAGTGTTGATGAGTTAAAAAAACTTGTCTAAAGAAGTATGTTTAAAAAAAAAATTTTAGTATTAGAAAATATCCAAGATGCAGGAAT
>MDSV01170878.1_pt1 | contig 10237 bp, 9 predicted proteins | sample 810851 | NCBI WGS metagenome assembly MDSV01 (sample SAMN05326640, study PRJNA326480) | marine metagenome | isolation source: seawater | place: Atlantic Ocean: North East | collected 2012
AGAGGTAGATTTGTCAAATCTCTTGATGCTACTTTTAATTTATCTGGCTTAAACAATTTTAATAAAGAAAGTCCCCCTATTCCACAAATTGTTTCAATAAAATCCAAATTCTTTGACTTAGCATAATTGAATAACTCAAAATGTTCAATGTCAGAAAGCTCCAGATATTCTCTGTGTTCACCATAGGTTTTGCCGAAGGAATTAGGGGAATTATAAATTCTGTCCATCTGAGATTTTGATAATTCTTGTTTTAAGTCTCTTTTAGTGAACTTAACAGCATCCATTCCCTTAAATTGTTTATTGTTAAATTTATCAGTAATTGGTCTAGCCACAATATCAATTAATAATTTAGCTAAATCAATACTTCCATTATGATTTTGACCAATTTCGGCGATTAAGTATGTCATTTTTTATTGTTTTTTATGTTAATTTCCATTTGATTAACAAAATCAGTTTTATTAATTATATATTTAATTAATTCTTCATAAGATTCACTATTCCCATCATAAAACGAAAAAATTGAAGAAGCAATTTCAAAATCTAAATAGTTATCTACTGTTAATCTTATATTTTCTAGATTGTCGAAAATTTTATTTGCCCTCAGTTCTAAAATTTTAAACTTATCTGGATTTTCATAAGTATAATTAGTTACATGTTCATAATATCTTTTTTCAATATTTGATTCAATTGTTTTTTTCATTGCTCCGAACGAAATGATTTCAGAAAAAAAACCAAAATGAGATAAGATCATCGGTTTTCCTTTTTTATCAAAATAACCAATATAATCCATAGATGGGTTTTTTTCTAAATTAAGAACCATATTATTTAATAAGTTTATATTAATAAATGGATTGTCTGAACAAACTCTAATAGCATGTGTTAGTTTGTTCTTCTTTGAAACTGAAAAAAATCTTGATAGAACATTTTGCTCATCTCCTCTAAAACACTCAATTTTTTCTTGATCTGCAATTTTTTTAATTCTGTCATCATCTGAACAATCTGTAGTTGCCAAATATATCTTAAACCCCGTTTTTTTTAATTTATGTATAATTATCTCCAAAATACTTTTATTTCTATAAAAAGGGCGAATGATCTTATTTGGTAATCTCTGAGAATTTGTTCTAGCTTGAATTATAATTGCTATTTTAATCGCCATATTAAATTAAATTAGTCTTAATATATAATTCTGCTGCTTTAAAATCTTCCTCATAATCAATATCAATTTCAGATTCAACTCCGCTTGTTATAAATGGATAAACTTGGTCAGATATTAATTTTTTATGATTGAGAACTAAATCTTTGTTAAAAATATATAACGCACCATTTTCAAAATATAAACTTTCAATTTTTTGAGATCTTTGCTCAAATTTATAATTAAATGGTAAAAATTTATTGTTTGATATTTTTCCTAATTTTTTATTGATTCTTGATACGGTCATTAATGATTTTATGTTTTTACTTAGATATATTTTTATTACTTCATTAATATTAAAATTTTCTCTAAATGGATTCGTAGGTTGCAATAATATGATATCCTGATACGATATTTTTTTTTTCTCAAAAAATTTACATTGGTCATAAATTGTGTCTCCTATTAATGTAGTATTAGTTGCTAACTCTGATTTCCTTAGGTAAGTCCTTACACCATATTTTTTTGCTATTGAAATAATTTTATTATCATCTGTATTAACCCAAATATCGTCAAGATGAAAATTCTTTATTGCATACTCAATTGTATACGATATTAGAGGTTTTCCACATAATATTTTTGAATTTTTGGAAATAAGTCGTCTGGAATTTTTTCTCGCTGGTATTATTACCAAAAATTTATTTGTCATTTTTAATTTTATTTTTAAAATAATTAAATGTTTTTTCAATTCCTTCCTCAAAATCTATTTTAGGTTCCCATTTCAAAAATTTTTTAGCTTTATAAATGTTAGGTCTTCTAGTTTTTGGATCATCCTCAACAGGATCAGAGTATCTAACTTTAAAATCTTTGTATTTCTTTTGAAGAAGTTCAACTAGTTTATTTAAAGATATTTCATTGTTATTTCCAAGATTAATTGGAAAATCAAAATCGAACTTAGAGGCACTAATTAAACCCCGTATTAAATCGTCAATATAACAGAAACTCCTGGTTTGTTTACCATCACCATATACTATAAGTTCTTTTTTATTGATTATATTAACTAAAAAATTACTTATTACCCTTCCATCATTTATTTCCATTCCAGGACCATATGTGTTAAATATCCTTATAATTCTGGTTTTAATATCATATATTTTTCTATACTCATAACATAGAGTCTCTGCTATTCTTTTACCCTCATCGTAACAGGACCTTAGGCCAGTTGTATTAACATTGCCGTTGTATTCCTCAGGCTGAGGATTAACCTCTGGATCTCCATATACTTCACTAGTACTAGCCTGAATAAAAATTGATGATTTATTTTTGGCTAGTTCCAAAAGATTTTTAGTTCCCAGATAGCTTGTATTTATTGTGAAAAGTGGATCTTTTTGATAAATTGGAGGACTTGCTGGACATGCTAAATTATATATTATATCTATTTCGCCTTTGATTTTAGGCATGTTTATTATGTCTGCTTCAATAAACTTAAAATTTTCATTTTTTTTATACCTTTTAATTGATTCTAAACTACCTGAATAAAAATTGTCTATTCCAATTATTTTATATTTAGAAATCAAACTACTCAATAAATTTTGTCCAATGAATCCAGCACAACCTGAAATTAAAATTGTTTTCATGATTTTCTAATTATTTTTTTATTATTAATCTCATAGAGAATATTACATTTTTTAAGTGAAGATTGCTTATGAGACACTATAATAATAATTATCTCGGAGCTAATTTTTTTTAATAAATCAATAATTCTTGACTCCGTCTTTACATCCAAGTTACTTGTTGATTCATCAAGAATAAGTATACTTTTATTATGATATAAGGCTCTGGCTATTGCTATTCTTTGCTTTTGGCCACCAGAAATTTTGATTCCACTTTCTCCCAAAGAGGAATTTAAATCTTCTTCGAATTTTGTGTAAAGATCCACCTTTTTTAATGTATCTATAACTTTAACTTTATCAATATATTTTTTTTGAAACTCCAAAGATATGTTAGTATAGACATTTTCATCCAAAATTATAGAGTCTTGCGGAACGTAAGAACAATAATTTCTTAACTCTATAGGATTAATCAATCGATTATCCATATATATTTCTCCATTGTTTGATGACATAAGACCTGAGATGAGTTTAATTAAAGTGGATTTACCTGAACCACTGGGCCCATAAATTCCAACAAAATCATTTTTTTTTATTTCAAAATCTATATTGTCAAGAATCAAATTATTACTGTAATTGAATGAAAAATTTTTGTAAGAAATTTTTTTGAATCTCTTTAATTTTTGATTGTAGTTAAACTCTTGATTTATTTTAAGGTAATCTACTATTTCATTTAAAGGAATTGAAAAATATTGTATACCTTGAAAAGCATTCGACAATTTATTTAAACAAGGTATAATTTTATATATAGAAACAGCTGAAACACTTAAATAAGAAATTAAAAGTACTTTATTATTTGTTGATTCGAGAATAATTATCATCACAAAAACAATGATGAATATAACTAACTCAAAAATACTTTTAGGTAATTTTAAATAGAATAAATGCTTAAATGACGCATTTGTTACCTTTTTTGTCATTTGATCAAATTGTAACTTAAAAGTTTCATTTTTATTAAATAACTTTATTATGTCGAAACCTTTGAAAGTTTCATTGATTAACTTAATTCTTGCAGTATTAGTCTCTGTTACTTTTTGACCTAGAGACTTAATAACTTTATTGACTGATACGTTAAAAATCAAAAGAAGTATTATTGACATTAAAGAAAAAGAAAGTCCTAAAATTGGATCGTAGAAAAATATAAATGATATAATCAACATCAACAAAAAAGTTTCATTAATAATTGTTATAAATGGAGAAATTAGTTGATTTCCTAACCTAATTGACTCTTGATTTAAAACTCTTAAAACCTTCGGCATATTTTCATTAATATACTCAGTATATTTTGAATTCATAAATCTTTCATAAAGTGAAACATTAATTCTTTTGGTGATTTCGTAAGAAATTTTTTCTTGATTGTATGTATAAATAATTTGAAAGAAAGTTTTAAATAAAACAATTGATATCATTAAAAATGATACGTTATAGACTGTTTGGTTAAATGGAATAAAATTAAATAATAAATAAAGATTAGAATCAGAAACATCTTGTCCCGATATAATCAAAAGTAGTAAAATGATAATAGCAATAGAGAAAATTTCAAGAACTGTATTAATAATTGAAAATATTAAGTAAATTGAAAAAATATTTTTTTCCTTATTATTTAATACGCCAAATAAATTTTTTGATAGAGTAATAAATATTTTAAGTTTACCAATCATATGAAATTTTTATGTGTCCAAAGACATAGTATTTTTAAATAAATCTGATATCCTATCAAGATCAATTATATTTCTTCCATCAATAAATAATATAGGTTTGATTAATTTAGATGAAGCCTTCTTAAAATCAATTTTTTTAAATTCATCCCACTCAGTTAAAATACATATTCCATAAGAATATTTTAATGAGTCATCTATTGAAGTTGATATTTTAACTTTCATTCTTTCGGTTTTGGTTAATTTGCCAAGATCATAAAGTATATTTTTTTTTGACACCATTGGATCAAAAATATTAACCCCTATACCATTTTCTAATAAACTCTTAACAATATCTATAGATGCAGACTCTCTACTATCATTAGTATCTTTTTTAAAGGCCCATCCTAATACTGATATCTTTGGATTTTTTTCTATCTCTTTAAAAGAATCAATAATTTTTTTCGAAAAACGTCTTTTTTGAAAATCATTAATTTTTATAACATTTTCCCAATATTGAGCGACCTCCTCAAGATCAAAATATTTACATAAGTATACTAGGTTTAATATGTCTTTCTTAAAACACGATCCCCCAAAACCAACTGAAGATTTTAAAAACTTTTGACCAATACGAGTATCCATTCCAATTGCAGTTGACACCTCATCAATTTTTCCTCCGGTTTTTTCACACAAAGCAGATAAACTGTTTACTGAAGAAATTCTTTGTGCTAAAAATGCATTTGAAGCAAGTTTAGATAACTCAGATGACCATATATTTGTTTTTATTATTCTATTTTCAGGAACCCAATTTTTATATATATCTGCAATAATATTTACAGCTTTTTCACCCTCACTAGTTTTCTCACCACCAATCAGAACTCTATCTGGATTAATTAAATCATTGATTGCTGTTCCTTCAGCCAGAAACTCGGGATTAGAGATGACCTGAAATTTATTTTCCTTATTAGCCTGTTTTAAAACAGATTTAATTTGTTCACCAGTTCCAACAGGTGCTGTTGATTTTTCGACAATGATTTTATCGGATTCGGACAATTTAGCTATACTCTCTGTACATTGTTTTACGTTTGTTAAATCCGCTGCCATTCCCTTGCCCCTTCCGGATACTTTTGTGGGAGTATTAACTGCAATAAATATTATCTCTGAGTTTTTAATCGTATTTTCAATTTCATTTGAAAAAAAAAGGTTTTTCCCTCTTACCTCTTCAATTATCTCTTTCAAACCTGGCTCATAAATAGGTAAATTATTTAAAGGGCCGTTCCATGCATCAATTCTATCATTATTTGAATCTACGATAGTTACTTTAATATTTGGACATTTGAATGCAATAACAGCCATTGAGGGACCACCGACATATCCAGCTCCAATACAGCAAATTTCTTTCTTTTTCACTTTTTTTTATTTAATAACCAAGATGACGATTGAATTTTATTGCCTAATCCGTCAATTAGTTTAATATCTAAATTCAAACAAGTTTTAGCCTCAGGGATATTATTATTGGATTGATCTCCTCCATTCACAAAGAATAGATTATATTTTAATGAGTATTTTGAATGAATTCTTTCAATTGTTGAGGAAACTGACCTATCATTATCAATCGATAAAAATACCTTATCTGTAATTTTAAGTTCATTAATAATAAGCAACCTCTCATCTTCTAACATAAATTCTTTTGATCCTTTTAATTTTCTTTGATTATCATTGTTTACAATCACGAATAATTTTTTTCCTAAGCTTTTTGCTTTTTTAAAATATTCCAAGTGGCCTTTGTGCAAAGGATTAAAATATCCTGATACAATAATTGCATTAAATTTCATCTACTTTCGATTATAATCATCCTGTAACCTAATGATATCATCTTCCCCAAAATACGACCCAGTCTGAACCTCAATAAAAACCACTTTTTTATGACCATTATTTTGAATTCGATGCTTGATCCCTTTAGGAATATGAATTGTTTCTCCAGGTTTATATTCTTTGATCTTCCCGTCAATAGTTACTGTTCCTATTCCTTCAACAATTATCCAAACTTCTGATCTTTTATGATGGTATTGATAAGACAGCCTAGCATTAGGTTCAACCTCTATTCTTTTCAACTTATAATTTGGTTCATCATGAAGAACAAAAAACCTTCCCCATGGTCGTTCTTCTTTATCAATAGAAATCATTTCTTACTATTTAAATTAAATAAAATAATATTTGGCTGATTGCTCAAAAACTTATTTGCTAAATAAAAACTCACCTTTCTATTTATTAATTTTTCAATTTTTTCCTCTAATTGTGCAATATACTCCATATCTAAGTTGTCGCCTATGAGAAAAACTTCTATTTTACCAGAATCAATACCTTTAGCATAATCTCCAACAAGTATAATTTGTAAAACATTACCCATTCTTGATAAAACAGTTTCAACCATTTCCTCTAGTCCTAGGTGTTTGTGAACAACTTTTTTAAGTACCTCAAATAGTGGATGTTTAATATTTGCTTTATATTCTACTTTATTGTCTGTTTTAATTTTTTTAAGATATCCAGCATTATGAAGATGGTTAAGTTCTTTCCTAATTGAATTTGTTGATTCACCCATTTCAGAGGCTAAACCATTTAAATAACCACGGTTAGCTTGAGAAATAAAAAACTTTATCATCAAGCGTAACCGGGTTTTGGAAGTTATAAGTTTTCCTAACATTTATTAATAATTAATATAACCATTTATCAAGTACCAAAAGTACTTAAAAAGGTGCAATAAAAAAAATTAATTTGAACAATATTGATTAATGATTTGCTGTGATTGAGAATAACCACTGGCCATAGAAGTTTTAAAAAGTGCACATGCATCCTGAACCAAACCAAGCTGAATATATATTAATCCTTTAATATATTCACACTTACCATTCAAAGGGTTTTTATTATTAACCACCTCATTAATCCTCAACAAAGAATTATCATAATCTTTAATGCTATAGTAAGATATAGATGCATTTTCATAATATGAGTACTCATATGGATCTTTAAGAATAGCCTCTTCATAAAGTTTTGCAGCTTCCTCAAAGTTGTTTTTATTAAAAAATACTTGGGCCTGATCTGACAAGCTCTTAGCATATTCAATATTATTTTTCCCAATTGATATGAGTTTATGTAGAACTACAAAATCTTGATTAGATGGAAATAATTCTAATGCCTTATCAGCTCTTTTTATGTACTTTGGATTCCCAAATTCTGAGATATTTGAAATTGCTAACAAATAATTTTTCCATCCATTAAAATTATCATTTCTAGTCAAAAGCTTATAGGCTTTCTCAAGAGACTCTTCATCTTTTAGGTCAATTAAAATTGTTATATATTGAGACATGTGAAAATTATTCTTAGGCAAATTATAAAATGCTATTTCTGCTGATTTTTTAGCTTTTTCAAGATCACCTTTTTCCTTATATATCATACTTTCAAGAGCATCACTATATGACAGATATGGGTTTTGACTTTTACTAGATTCCAATAACTGAAGAGCTTTATCATATTTTTTATAGTGATAATAATACCTTGCTTTGATTGCATCCATAGGAATTGTTGTAACAGTAATATTAGGGATTTGTGAAACAAAATTTTCAATTTGATTTAATGGAACATTATGAGTATTATTATTAAAATCATTAAGAATAACGAGCTGATTTATTTGAGACCTGTATGTTTGATTATTTATTGAAAGTGCTGGTAAAGAAAACATAATTGTAATAATCGGAAAAACATATTTTATTTTTTTACTTTTTATTATTTGAGACCTCTTTAAATCACTAGAATTTGACTTCAAGTAATAAAAATTAATTAATGCAATTACAATAGCCCATGGAGCCAATTCTTGTGGTCGAGCAATCGGAAAATTTAAATTTGCATCGATTAAATAAACACCAAGAGAGATCAACAAAATAAAGGAAAATACTTTATTATCCTCAGATAAATTAGATTTAAAAATAATTAAGAAAACATAGTAAATTGTGAAAAGAAAAATTCCTAAATATAAAATAAGACCAATTATACCAAGTTCAGCTCCAAGTTGAATAAAATCACTATGAGCATGATAAGGAACTATATATCCATCAATATCCAATCGGTCATATTTAATTGATTCTAATTTCCAATTACCAATACCAGTTCCAAAAATGGGATTGGTTGTCATATGGTTAATCACATCTTCATAATAACGTAATCTTTTTGAAATAGAATCATCAGAGGTTTTAATTGAGATAGACGCTGCTCTTGAAATTACATCACCTCCTCTAGATGATATTAAGGTTTGGTTAATTATTACAGAAATTAATAAGGGAATTAAAAAAAAGGATAAACCGTAAAATAAATTAATTTTGGCATTACTTTTATTTAGGGCTTTGAATTTGTATAAACAATTTAATAAATGACCAATAAAAATAATTCCCACTGCAATGAATGAAGCTCTACTCGAAATCATTGTCAAATCAAGAAAACAAAAGAAAATTAGTATTCCTAGCAAGTAGATTATTATTTTATTTTTTGACTTTTCAAACAAGTATAAAACAAATGGTATTTTTAAAGCTATTGAAAATGCAGTAATATTTCTATTTGCCGTTACTCCTTTCAATTCTCCTGGAAGGACAGAACCATATACTTCTAACATATCCATGGCTTGGTTAAATACAGAATAAGCCTCAATAATTAGTATTATTGACATCACCCAAGATATTAAGACATTTTTTTTATTAAAATTAAATATGAAAACGAATAAGTGCAAATACATAAATAAAGTGTTAGCATGTCTTGCAAGATTAACCAAAGCTTCTGTTTGATTTATTGAATAAAAATACGATCCTAACGCCCATAAAAAAAAAAATATATAACACACTGAGGCCCCTGTACTAAAAATTTTATTTATCGCCTCTGAGAAATAATTTTTTTTATAAAAAATATATAGTGCACTTGAAATATTAATTATTGTTAAATATAGCCATTGAGGAGCTATCTTGTCTACAGCACCTAAATTTGGAATAAAGCCAACTATCAAAAAAGCTAAGATAAAAAATGATGGTATAAAATTTTCAGTATTTATTTTATCTATTGAAATCTTGGAAGAAGCCATATTTTTATATTGGATGTTTGTAAATTTAATACTTTTTGATACAATAATATAATTTATACCTTTACACAAATGACCTCTATAATTATTATTATTTCAATTGTTTTTTCAGGAATTTTAGCTCCATTAATTCAAAAATTATTCCTGAATTTTAAAAAAATTGACCCTATAAATCATAGATCCTCTCACTCTGTCCTAGCAACTAGAACAGGTGGAATAACAAGCTTCATTGCATTGTTTACAATCAGCTTTTACTATTATATTATTGGAATAGAAATTTACGATTATTCAATTTTGATCCCTTTAAGTACAATGTTTATTGTTGGTGTTTATGATGATTTTTACAATGCTGACTTTAAATTAAAATTCTTCATGCAAATTATAGTCGCTAAAATGTTAATTGATCAAGGGTTGATAATTGATAATTTTTATGGAGTTCTTGGTTTAAATGAAATTCCAAGACTTTTCTCTCAATTATTTACAATCTTCGTCTTTTTAGTTATTGTTAATTCAATAAATTTTATAGATGGAATTGATGGACTAGCCATTACAGAAATAATTAAAATTTTATCCATATTTATTTTCATTGTTCCGGATAATGGAAATATTACTCTTTTTTATATTGGTGTAATTTCTGTAGCAACATTAATACCTTTATATTACTTTAACTACAGAAGAAAAA
>MDSV01082910.1_pt1 | contig 10235 bp, 8 predicted proteins | sample 810851 | NCBI WGS metagenome assembly MDSV01 (sample SAMN05326640, study PRJNA326480) | marine metagenome | isolation source: seawater | place: Atlantic Ocean: North East | collected 2012
AATGGTTAGACAATGTCATTCAAATACATGTCCAGTAGGAGTATGTACACAAGATGAAGATTTAAGAAAAAAATTTACGGGAACACCAGAAAAGGTTGTAAATTTGTTTAGCTTTATTGCGGAAGAAGTTAGAGAAATTTTAGCAGATCTTGGTTTTAAAACTTTAAATGAAATTGTTGGAAGAACAGACCTTTTAAAACAAGTAAGTAGAGGTACATCAAACCTAGATGACTTAGACCTAAGTCCTCTATTGGTGCAAGCTGATCCTGGTGAAAATAAAAGGTACTCAGAAACTAATTTAATAAATGAAGTTCCATCTTCCTTAGATGAAAAAATTTACAAAGATATTAAAAGCTTATTCGATAAAAAAAGTAGTATAGAAAAAACTTATGAAATCAAAAATACTAATAGAGCTATTGGAACACGATTATCTCATTATATTTATAAAAAATTTAAAAATGAAAAAATTGAAAATAATTTAATTAAAATTAATTTGTTCGGATCAGCCGGACAATCATTAGGAGCTTTTGGCGCAAAAGGTTTAAAGTTGAAAATTACTGGAGATGCGAATGATTATGTTGGAAAAGGACTTTCTGGAGCAACTATAGTTATAAAACCTCCAAGAGAATGTGATTTAGTTAGCGATCAAAATACCATAATAGGCAATACAGTTCTTTATGGAGCTACTTCTGGGAAACTTTTTGCATCAGGACAAAGCGGAGAAAGATTTGCGGTTAGAAATTCAGGAGCAATAGCGGTTATTGAAGGTTGTGATTCTAATGGTTGTGAATATATGACTGGTGGAAGTGTTGTTATTTTAGGTAAAGTTGGTGATAACTTTGGAGCGGGAATGACAGGAGGAATGGCATTTATTTACGACCCAAATAAAGAATTTCAAAATTACGTAAATGAAAAGTCAATAACTTGGCAGATGGTCGAAACTGATTACTGGAAAGATTACTTAAAAAATTTGATAAATGAACATTTCAAAGAAACAGAATCAAAAATAGCAAACAAAATACTTAATAATTATATTAATGAAATAAAAAATTTTCAACAAGTTTGCCCAAGAGAAATGCTTGATAAATTAAAAAATCCATTGTCACTAAAAAGAAATATCTTAAAAGCAATATAAAATTAAATGGAAAAAAATTTTAAAATTTTTTGCTTTGGCTTTGGACAGGTAGCAAAGTATTTTGTAAAAAACCTTATAAAAAAAGAATTTAAGTTTGATTTAATTGCAACTAATACAAAAAAAACAAGCTTAGAAAAGTTTTCAGGCTTAGAATATAAATCATACTTTTTTGAAGATGATAATTTTGACAAAGACTTAATAAATGACCTTAACTCTTCTAACAAGATCTTAATTTCTATCTCACCAAAAAATGATGTTGATTTAGTTTTAAAAAATTTCAATGAAAGTTTTAAAAAAAATAAATTTGATTGGGTGACGTACCTATCAGCAACTAGTGTTTATGGCGATAAAAAAGGGCAATGGGCTGATGAAAATGCAACTTTAGAATCAACCTCAAGAAGGGGAATTGCTAGAATAAATGCTGAAAATAGTTGGCTAGAAATTTATAAAAACTATAAACTACCAGTTCAAATATTTCGTTTGTCAGGAATTTACTCTTTGGAAAGTAATGTTATCAATAGACTTAAAATGGGTAAACTTAAAATAGTTAAAAAAAAGAATCATTATTTTTCAAGAATACATGTTGAAGATATTGCTGAAATTTTAACTCTTTCACTAAAAAAAAATAATGCTGGACATGTTTTTAATATATCTGATGATCATCCTTGTTCTAATGAAGAAATTGCTAAGTACGCACAACAATTATTAAATTTAGATAAACCTGAGGAAATTAATTTTGAAGAAATAGAAAGTGAAATGCTTAAAGAATTTTATAAAGATTCTAAAAAAATTGATAATAGAAAAATGAAAGATTTTTTTAAATACACTCTTAAGTACCCTACCTACAAAGAAGGTTTAGCGATGATTAAAAATCATAAGATTTAATTCATTACAGATTTTTTTTAAATCACTTTTTCTAGACAAGCTATGATCTCCATTTTTAATAATAACAAGTTTTTTATCTGATTTTTTACAAATTCTTAATATTTTTTTTGAAACTTTTAATGGAACAACTTTATCTTTTAGGCCATGAAATAAAACTATAGGTATTTTTAAATTAATTTTACTATTTAAAACTTTATTTTTCCTTCCGTCAAAAATTAATTGTTTAGTTAATGGATATGTAAATCCACCATAATTAAGATTATAAATTTTTTTATCAACTATTGTTTTTTTGATTTTTTTACTAAATTTTTTCCACATTAATTCTTCAAGAAACTCAGGCGCGGAAGAAATTCCAATAAAACCTCTAATTTGCTTTTTAAAAAAAAGAAATAAATTCAATGCTATCCAGCTTCCCATGCTAGATCCTACAAAAATTAATTTTTGTTTTTTTTTTATTTTAGATTTAATAAGTTGTTTAGAATTTTTAGTCCATAAACTAATATTCCCTTTAGTAAATGAACCTGATGATTTTCCATGCCCAGAATATTCAAATCTTAAAAAATTTAATCTTTTTTTTTTACAAAATTTCTGTATAGCCATAGGCTTAGATCCAATCATATTGGACATAAAACCATGAAAAAAAACTACAGTAATTTGGCTTTTTTTATTTAAAAAGAAATACTTAATTTTTTTCTTATTAAAAGTTGTAAAATATTTGGAACTCTTGTAACTCATATAATTGTCTATAATATTTCAAAAAAATGAAAAAAAATATAAAAGTTTTACAAGTTATACCTAAATTAGGATACGGTGGCGCTGAAACGGGCTGTTATGATTTAGCCCATTTTTTACCAGAACAAGGTTGTAAATCATTTATTGCTACAAGCGGCGGTGAATTAATTAAATTTATTAATAAAAAAAAGGTAAAGGTATTTAGGCTGCCTGTTCAATCAAAAAATCCTCTTATTATTTTATTAAACTCTATTATTATATTGTTAATTACAATAATATATAACATTGATATTGTTCATGCTCGGAGTAGAGCTCCAGCTTGGTCATGCTTAATATCAACCAAGATATCTAGAAAAAAATTTGTGACTACATTCCATGGAACCTATAACTTTAACAATAGTTTAAAAAAATTTTATAATTCAGTTATGGTTAGATCAAATTTAGTTATTGCAGGTTCAAATTTTATTTTTTCACATATCAGTGAAAAATATGCAAATTTTTTTAAAGATAGAAAAAGAAAACTTTTAGTAATTTTTAGAGGTATTAATTCTAATTATTTTAATTCCAAAAAAGTTATACCTATAAAAGTAGAAAAATTTTCTAGGCAGCATAATATTGATAGAAATAAGTTTATTATTTTATTACCTGGTAGATTAACCTATTGGAAAGGCCAAAAAATATTTATTGAAGCAATAAAACTTCTTGTAGAGAGAGGTACACCACAAGATTTTGAGGCAATTATTTTGGGCTCAGATCAAGGAAGAAATATTTTCAAAAAAAAACTAATTGGTTTAGTTGAACAACATAGACTAACTAAAATAATTAAATTTATTGAACATTGTAATGAAATGCCAGTTATTTACAAAATTGCAAATTTAGTTTGTTCATGTTCTTATGAACCAGAGGCTTTTGGAAGAGTTTCAGTAGAGGCTCAATCCATGGAAATACCAATCGTAGCTAGTAATATAGGAGGTTCTACAGAAACAATCATTAAAGATAAGACTGGTTTTTTATTTAAAAGTGGTGATCCTAACGATCTAGCAAATACAATAATTAATATTATGCAAAAAGATTACAATTCGCTAAAATCTATAGGAATTGAAGGAAGAAAGAATGTACAAAAAAAATTTGATGTTGATAAAATGTGTCAAACTACCTTTACTGAATATAAAAAATTGATAGAGTTGTCTTAATAAATGCCAGATATAATCTTGCCTGATGGTAAAAAAATTCCGTTTGCTAAAACAATTGACGGTTTTGAAATATCTAAAAAAATAAGTAAATCACTAGCCAAAGAAGCTTGTGTGATGAGTGTAAATGGAGAGCTTAAAGATTTGAGCTTTTCTATAAATAAAGGTGCGGAAGTTAAAATAATTACAAAAAAAGATAAGGAAGGCTTAGAAGTTATTAGGCATGATGCAGCTCACGTTTTGGCGATGGCAGTACAGGAACTATTTCCTAAAACTCAAGTTACAATTGGTCCAGTTATTGAAGATGGTTTTTATTATGATTTTTCAAGAAAAGAACCTTTTACAAATGATGATTTAAAAAAAATTGAAAGTAAAATGGAACAAATAGTTGATCGTGATGATTTAACAAAAAGAGAAGTTTGGAAGAGAGGAGAAGCAATAAAACATTTTAAAGACATGGGAGAACACTACAAAGCTGAAATAATAAAAGATATTCCAGCAAATGAAGAAGTTTCAATCTACCATCATGGTAAATGGCATGACTTATGTAAAGGACCTCATTTACCATCAACGGGGAAAATTGGAAAAGCATTTAAACTTACTAAAGTTGCTGGCGCTTATTGGCGTGGAGATTCTAAGAATGAAATGCTTCAAAGAATTTATGGTACATGTTGGGCAAATAAAAAAGATCTAGATCAATATATTGTTAGATTAGAAGAGGCGGAAAAAAGAGATCATAGAAAACTTGGAAAAGAAATGGACTTGTTCCATTTCCGTGAAGAAAGTCCAGGAGCAGTTTTTTGGCATAATAAAGGTTGGTCTTTATTTCAAACTTTAATTGATTACATGAGATTAAAACAAAAATATGCAGGTTATAAAGAAATTAATACTCCAGAGATATTAGATAAAAGTTTATGGGAAAAATCAGGGCATTGGGAAAAATTTGGAGAACATATGTATACATCAGAAACACCAGACAATAAAATCTTTGCGATCAAACCGATGAACTGTCCAGGGTGTATACAGATATTTAATCAAGGTCTTAAAAGTTATAGAGACCTTCCTCTTAAATTATCAGAATTTGGTAAAGTTCATAGATACGAACCTTCAGGAGCGTTACATGGTTTATTGAGGGTTAGAGCTTTTACACAGGATGATGCTCATATTTTTTGCACCGAAGAACAAATTACAGAAGAATGTTTAACTGTTACTAATCTAATATTAGAAATTTATAAAGATCTTGGGTTTAAAAATGTTTTACTAAAATACTCAGATAGACCTAAAAAAAGAGTTGGTGATGATAAAATTTGGGATGAATCCGAAAAAGCATTATTGGAAGCTGTAAAAAAATCAAAATTAGAATATGAAATTAATAAAGGCGAGGGAGCGTTTTATGGTCCAAAAATAGAATTTGTATTGAGAGATGCTATTGGACGTGATTGGCAATGTGGAACTCTACAGGTTGACTTAAATCTTCCATCAAGACTTGGAGCTTCTTATGTTAGTAGCGATGGATCAAAAAAGACACCTGTAATGTTGCACCGAGCTTTATTTGGTTCTTTAGAAAGATTTATTGGAATTTTAATTGAACATTATGCTGGAAAACTACCGCTATGGCTTGCTCCTTTGCAAGTTGTTGTTCTTCCTATTGCATCAGATTTTGATAATTATGCAAAAAATATATTTGAACAATGCACAAAAGCAGGTATAAACACCGAAGTGGATTTAAAAAACCAAAAAATAAATTATAAGATAAGAGAGCATTCGTTATCTAAAGTTCCTTTGTTGTTAATTTGTGGAGAAAAAGAAGTAAAAAATAATACTGTCACAATCAGAACATTAGGATCTGAGAAACAAGAAACTCTTCCACTAGACAAAGCTATTAAAATAATTTCTGAAAAAAATAAATTTCCAATAAACTAAGTGGCATTTAAAAATAATTACTTTCAAAGAAGAACAAAACCAAGAGGACCGAGAACTAATGATAGGATTCGTTCCTCAGAAGTTCAAGTTATAAGCAGCGATGGAAAAAATTTGGGAAGTTATAATACCAAAGATGCTATTGAAATGGCAAAACAAGAAGGTTTAGATTTAATCGAAATATCTCCAAATGCTAAGCCACCAGTTTGTAAAATTATTGATATAGGAAAGTTTAAATATGATTTACAAAAAAAAGCAAATAAAGCTAAGAAGAAACAAAAAATTATTAATCTAAAAGAAATTAAACTTAGACCAGTCACAGAGTCTCATGACTATAATTTTAAAATCAAAAATGCACAAAAATTTTTGGAAAAAGGAGATAAAGTTAAATTTACTGTTAAATTTAAAGGTAGAGAAATGCAGCATACAAATTTGGGAAATAATCTAATGAAACGAATAATCGAAGATGTCAGTAAAGTTGGTAAAGTTGAGGCTAATCCAAAGTTCGAAGGGCGACAAATTACCATGATAATTCAACCTTTATAATTTGATTGTAAATCAAATCTAATATTCGTATAAGTTGCAGTAATTTTATGCCAAAATTAAAAACAAAAAGCTCTGCTAAAAAAAGATTTAGATTAACAGCTAAAGGTAAAGTTAAAATGCCTCAAGCCGGAAAAAGACATGGAATGATAAAAAGAACTAATTCTCAAATCAGGAAACAAAGAGGAACGACAATTATGTCTAAACAAGATTCAAAAATTGTTAAGTCATACATGCCGTACAGTTTAAGAGGTTAAAATGGCAAGAGTAAAAAGAGGAGTCACTAGTCACGCAAAACACAAAAAAGTGTTGAAGCAGGTCAAAGGCCAATACGGAAGAAGAAAAAATACAATTCGTATAGCTAAGCAAGCATTAGAAAAAGCTATGCAGTATGCCTACCGCGACCGTAAAGCAAAAAAAAGAGAATTTAGATCCCTATGGATTCAAAGAATAAACGCGGGAGTTAGGTCAGAGGGCATAACTTATTCTAAGTTTATTAATGGCCTTGCTAAATCAGGCATTAAGTTAGACAGAAAAGTACTGGCTGATATTGCTTATAACAACCCTGAGGCGTTTAAATCTATAGTAAAAAAAGTACAATCCTCCCTTAACTAATAAGGTTATTTCTATTATCTTCAATAAGGTAAAGAATCATTTTAAAGATATTATATGGAAAACTTTAAAAAAATTGAATCAGATATTTTTAATAAATTAAAGAACATAAGCGATCGTAATTCTTATGAAGTTATTAAAACAGAAATATTTGGAAAAAAGGGTATTCTTACCGAATTATTTAAAAATATTGGAAGTTTAGATCAAGAACAAAGAAAAGAATATGCTTCAAAACTTAACTTTTTAAAAACGAAAGTAACTGAAATTCTTCAAAAAAAAATTAATGATTTTGATCAATCAGAAATTAATAAAAAACTTGAAAATGAAAAAGTAGATGTAACATTACCAGGGCGAACATATTTTTCTGGAAAAATTCATCCAGTTTCACAAGTTATAGATGAAGTTACTTCTATCTTTTCTGAAATTGGTTTCGCTGTTGAAGAAGGACCTGATATTGAAAATGAATATTATAATTTTTCAGCGCTTAATACACCTGAAAATCATCCAGCGAGAGATATGCATGATACTTTTTATCTCGATCAATCTAAAGATTTACTTTTAAGAACACATACGTCTCCAGTTCAAATTAGAACAATGTTAAAAGGAAAACCGCCTTTTAAAATAATTGCACCTGGTAGAACTTATAGATGTGATAGTGACCAAACCCACTCACCTATGTTTCATCAATTAGAAGGTTTACATATTGGAAAAAATATAAATATGGGGCATTTAAAAGGCTGTTTGTATTATTTTGTAAAAAAGTTTTTTGAAGTTGAAAAAGTAAAAATAAGATTTAGACCAAGCCATTTTCCTTTTACTGAACCTTCAGCAGAAGTAGATATTGGGTATAAAATTGAAAATGGAAAAATAAAAGTTGGAGAGGGAGATAAGTGGCTGGAAGTTCTTGGTTGCGGAATGGTACATCCTAAAGTTCTTAAAAACGCAAAAGTAAATCCTAAACAATATCAAGGATATGCATTTGGTGTAGGTCTTGATCGATTAGCTATGCTCAAGTATGGAATTAATGATCTTAGAGCTTTTTTCGAAAGTGATATTAGGTGGCTAGAGTTCTATGGATTTGATCCTCTAGATGTTCCAACTAACTACAGAGGTCTCAGTAGATGATAATTTCTATGTCCTGGTTGAAAAATCATCTTTCAACTAAAGCAAATATTAATCAAGTTATTGAACGTTTAACTGAAATCGGTTTAGAAGTTGAAAGCGTAAAATCTCCAGCTAGTGATTTTGATAATTTTATAATTTGTAAAGTTGTTAAATCTCAAAAACATCCAAATGCTGATAAACTTAAACTTTGTGATGTTGATGTAGGTAAAGAAAATTTAGTAAAAGTTGTTTGTGGAGCTCCAAATGCTAGAGATGGCTTATTTACAGTTTATGCCCCGCCTGGAACAACTATTCCAAAAACAAAAATGAAATTAAAAGTAGCAAAAATTAGAGGCATAGAGTCTTTTGGAATGCTTTGTTCTGGAAGTGAGCTTAATGAGTCTTCAGACAAAGATGGAATTATTGAATTAAGTAAAAAAGAAAAAAAAATAGGAGAAAAATATTTTAAAAGCTCTGGAGAAGAGGTTATAGATATAGCTATTACACCTAATAGACCAGATTGTTTAGGCATCAGAGGTATTGCTAGAGATTTAGCAGCATCAGGCCTAGGTCAATTGAAAAAGCAACGACCTATTAAAATAAATCAAAAATTTAAACAACCAATTAAAATTTCAATAAAAAAAGAAAAAAACCAAGGCTGTGGTATTTTTGGAAGTGTATATATAAAAAATGTTGAAAATAAAGAAAGTCCAGATTGGCTTAAAAATAAAATTTTATCTTTAGGTTTAAAACCTATTTCAGCAATTGTAGATATTACAAATTACATAATGTTTGATTTAAACAGACCTATGCACGCATATGATGCAGATAAAATTAATAAAGAAATAATAGTAAGGAATTCTAAAAAAGGAGAAGCTTTTGATGCGCTAGATAATAAAAAATATACACTAGAAAATAGCATGTGCTCTATTACTGATAAATCTGGCGTATTAGGTCTTGGTGGAATTATAGGTGGAACTAGGTCTGGAACAGAACTTTCAACTAAGAATATTTTATTAGAGTCGGCTTATTTTTACCCTTCAGAGATTAGAAAAACAGCAAAGAATTTAAATATTGATACTGATGCCAAATACAGATTTGAAAGAGGTATAGACCCAAACTCGATAAAAATAGGATTAGAATTAGCAATGTCTATGGTTTTGGATATATGTGGCGGCGAAGCAAGCAAATTATCTATTATAGGAAATTTAAAAAAAAATGTTAGATCAATAAACTTAAGCTATGAAAAATTTTCAAACGTAATTGGTTTTTCAATTACAAGCTCAGAAATTAAAAAAATATTATCTTCATTAGGCTGTGATGTAAAAGTGGGGAAAAAAGATATTAAAGTATTACCTCCATCATGGAGACCAGATATTAAAGAAGATATAGATCTTATTGAAGAGCTTGTAAGAATAAAAGGATATAATAAAATACCTTTAATAGCCCCAGAAAAAGAAAATATTAAAGAGACATTAAATAATAGACAAAAACTTTTTCATTTTTCTCAAAGATCTGTTGCATCAAAGGGGTTTACAGAAGCAGTAACTTGGTCTTTTACAGATTCAAAAGTTGACAATCTTTTTTCTGAACTTAGAGAAGAAATCAGATTGTCTAACCCAATTTCGAGTGATTTGGATGTTTTAAGAACATCTCTTTATTCAAATTTAATGATAGGGGCAAAAAAAAATATTCACAGAAACTTTGAAGATCTAATGCTATTTGAAATTGGGCCAGTTTTTCAAGGAAAAGAATCTGGACAGCAATCAACAATGATTGGTGCTATTAAAACTGGAAAATATTCAAGAAAGAATTGGATTGAAAAAGAGAGAAACTTTGATGTTTTTGATATAAAAAATGATGCTTTGAGAACTCTAAATGAAATTGGCATTCATTCTTCAAAAATATCAGTTAATAATAAAACAAAAAAGTGGTATCACCCTGGTCGATCAGGACTATTATCAAGCACAACCGATGGGACAGAACTGGCATACTTTGGAGAAATTCACCCATCTATTATAAAAAAAATGGATTTGAGAGTTGAAAGTGTATTAGGTTTTGAAATTTTTTTAGACAATATTCCAGAATCAAGAAAAAAAATTCGAGAAACTAAG
>MDSV01186072.1_pt1 | contig 10235 bp, 9 predicted proteins | sample 810851 | NCBI WGS metagenome assembly MDSV01 (sample SAMN05326640, study PRJNA326480) | marine metagenome | isolation source: seawater | place: Atlantic Ocean: North East | collected 2012
CCAAAAGTATTAAAAGACATAGTTATTTAATGTATAAATTATTTTAAAGAATATATGAATCAAAAAAATGGCAAAAATTCACTTGGGATAGACATCTGCTTTGAAGAGCAGGATAATCCTATTGAATTGTTCAAAAACTGGTTTGCAAAGGCGGAAAAAAACGAAATTAACGATCCAAATGCCGTTGCTGTGGCAACCTCAGATACAAATAATCAACCAAATGTAAGAATGGTATTGCTTAAAGGGTTGAGCAATAAAGGATTCGTATTTTATACAAACTTTAATAGCAAAAAAGGGAGTGAACTTAAAGCTGTTCAAAAAGCCTCAATGTGCTTTCACTGGAAAAGTTTAAGAAGACAGATTAGAATTTTAGGAAAAGTTGAAGAAGTTAGCTCAAAAGAAGCAGATGATTATTATAATTCTAGACCTTATAAAAATAAAATTAGCGCATGGGCCTCATCCCAATCTCAGGTGCTAGATAAAAGAGATACTTTTTTAAAAAGAATTAAAGAATTTGAAAAAAAGTATCCTGACCAAAATAATGTACCAAGGCCACCTTATTGGTCTGGCTGGAGGTTAATACCGGATGAAATTGAATTTTGGTTAGATGGCGAAGGTAGAATTCATGAAAGATTGAATTATAAGAAGCTTAAAGATAAATGGATAAAAGAAATTCTTTATCCTTAAAACGATCTATTAAGACTAAAACCCGTTAAATTTTGTAAAATTTTTTTGTCTTCGTTATCAGGAAATATGCCTAAAGAATCATAAGAAACATTCACAAAATATTCTGCTCTTTTTAAACTTGCATCTATTGCTTTATATTTGTTAATCAAAGCCAAAGTTTCACTAAAGTCATCTTCGTTTCTTTTCTTTTTTTCCATTATTTCAGTAAGAAACGATCTCTCTTCATCATTGCCTTTTTGAAATATTATTATAAGAGGAAGCGTTACTTTGCCTTCAAAAAAGTCTTTTCCTATTTCTTTTCCAAAGAATTTATCTTTTCCATAATAATCTAAAGCATCATCAGCTATTTGAAAAGCTAAACCTAAATTCTTACCATATGAGTCTAATGCTTTTTTTTCTTTTTCACTACTTCCTGAAATACAGGCTCCAGTTTTAGTTGCTGCTGAAAAAAGTGCTGCAGTTTTTAAATTTATAATATCAATATAAGTATCTTCCAGAAGATCAGCTTCTCCTTTATGTTGAAGCTGCAGAACCTCTCCTTGAGCTATTTTAGCTGATGTCGAAGAAAGTAATTTTAAAACTTCTAAATCTCCATCATCAACCATTATTTCAAAACATCTACTTAATAAATAATCACCAACTAATATGGAAGATTGATTTCCCCAAATTGAATTTGTAGTTTTAACTCCTCTTCTGATAGAACTTTCATCGATTACATCATCATGTAATAGAGTTGCTGCATGTATAAGCTCGACACATGCTGCTAAATTAATATCTCTTTCTCCCAATTCATAACCTGTAAGTTTTGCTGACCCTAAAGTCAGCAAAGCCCTTAATCTTTTGCCTCCAGATCGAAGATGATGATCGCTCATTTTTTCTATCAGGTTGACCTCACTTTTAAGTTTAAGCTCTATTAAGCTCTCCACTTTTTCAAGTTTATTCCCTAACAAGTTTTTAAGTTCCAGATAGGCCGAATTTGCAGATTTTTTAAGAGGTACAACTGATCCCATATTTCTTAATTATAATTGATTTTTATAAGAATAAATTTTTTAATCTTACCCTGGTGACGCACCCATAATTCAACTATAAGTAGCGCAATAAAACAATTAAAATTATAATATTAACTGCTATAAGATAAATAAAGTCATCATTTAATTATGTTTTCGTTCTTAAAAAAAAAAATTATTATACCTCATGTTAGATTGACAGGTGTAATAGGTGCGGCAGGCCGATTTAAGCAAGGAATGGATCTTGCTGGCCAAAAAGTTATTTTAAAAAAAGCTTTTTCTTTTAAAAAGATTAGCCATGTCGCTATCTCTATAAATTCCCCTGGAGGATCACCAGTACAATCTCACTTGATATACAGTTATATTAAACAGCTAGCTAAAGAGAAAAAAATTAAAGTTATAATTTTTGCTGAGGATGTTGCCGCTTCAGGCGGTTATTTAATATCATGTGCAGGAGATGAAATTTACGCTAATTCAAGCTCAATTATAGGATCAATTGGAGTTATTTCAGCTTCTTTCGGATTTAAAGATTTAATTAAAAAAATTGGAATAGAGAGAAGAGTATATACAGCAGGAAAAAATAAAAGCACTTTAGATCCTTTTGTAGATGAAAAAGAGGAAGATGTTAAAAGATTAAAAAATATTCAATTAGAGCTACACTCTGATTTCATTAAAGTTGTTGAAAAAAGTAGAGGTTCAAAACTTAAAGATCCTGAAAAAAATAATATTTTTACTGGAGAATTTTGGACAGGTAGTGCCGCCTTAAAGCTAGGGTTAATCGATGGGATCGGAAATGTAGATCAGATTTTAAAAGAAAAATTTGGCGACAAAGTAATAATAAAAACTTTAGAGAAACCAAAAGGATTTATAGCAAGAAAACTATCTTCTTCTTTTGAAAACCCAATCGATAGTCTATCAAATAGTTTAGAAGAAAAATCGATGTGGCAAAAATTTGGTCTGTAAATGCCAGTTAAAAAAAAAGAAAAAAAAAAATTAAATTTTCTATCCTTTCAAGATATTATCATGAAGCTTCAGAACTTTTGGGGTAAGAACGGCTGTGTTCTTTTACAGCCTTATGATTTAGAAGTAGGAGCGGGAACTTTCCATCCTGCAACTACTTTGAGATCGCTAGGACCTAAACCATGGAGTGCAGCATACGTACAGCCATCTAGAAGACCGACTGATGGAAGATATGGTGAAAATCCAAATCGCTTGCAACACTATTATCAGTTTCAAGTGATAATAAAGCCGTCACCAAAAAATATAAAGCAAACTTATTTAAAAAGCTTAGCCGCTATAGGGATTGATGCAAAAAATCATGACATACGTTTTGTGGAGGATGATTGGGAAAGCCCGACTCTCGGAGCTGCAGGATTAGGTTGGGAAGTTTGGTGTGATGGAATGGAAATTACACAATTTACTTATTTTCAACAAATGACCGGCATAGAATGCAAACCAATTCCGGTAGAAATAACATATGGTCTTGAAAGATTATGTATGTTCGTTCAAGGCAAAAACAATGTGTTTGATCTTGATTGGAATAATGAAGGTGTAAAATATAAAGAAGTGTTTTTTCAAGCAGAGAAAGAATTCTCCGCTTATAATTTCGAACATGCAAATGCAGACATTTTGTTAAAAAATTTTGAAACAGTTGAACTTGAATGTAAATCATTACTAAATAAAAAACTTTCTCTTCCAGCTTATGACCAATGTTTAAAAGCAAGTCATATTTTTAATTTATTAGATGCTCGAGGTGTTATTGGTGTAGCAGAGAGAACAGGTTACATTACTAGAATACGAGAACTCGCTAAAGGTTGTGGAGCACTTTGGGTGAGCTCACAAAACTAATATTTTATGGCTGAACTATTGCTGGAGCTTTATAGTGAAGAAATTCCTCCTCAGTTACAAATTGGAGCCAGAAGTCAACTTAAATTATTTTTTGAAAGATCCTTTAAAGAAGAAAGCGTCAAATATAAAGAAATATCGATTTATTCATCTCCTACAAGATTGACTTTGGCAGTTAAAGGTCTTGCCGAAAAAATCCAAATTGGCTCTAAACAGATTAAAGGACCTAAAGTAGGATCATCCGATCAAATTTTACATGGTTTTATGAAAGCTAAAAATGTTTCTCATGGTGATCTTATTGAAAAAGAAACAGAAAAAGGAAAATTTTATTTCATAAATACTAAGACAAAAAATATCTTGGTAGAGGAATTGTTAACATCAATGATACCTAAATCTTTGGCCTCAATTAGTTGGAAAAAATCAATGAAATGGTCTGATCATAGTTTAATGTGGGGAAGACCATTAAGATCAATATTTGCTTTATATAATCATAAAAAAATTAACTTTCATTTTGATCATTTAGAGTCCACAGATGAAATTATTATTGAGCAAGATTTAGTGTCGAAAAGAATAAAAGTTAAAAATTTTACAGAGTATAATAATCTTCTTAAAAAAAATTATATCTTTCTAGACCATAACGAAAGGGAAAAGATTATATTAAAAAGATTTGGTATAATTTCTAAATCAAAAAATTATAAAGAAAATTATAATTCAAAACTTTTAGAAGAAGTGGTTAATATCGTTGAGGATCCAAATGTATTATTAGTAGATTTTAACAGAGACTATCTAAAAATTCCTCAAGAAATAGTTATTTCTACATTAGAAAAACACCAAAGATACTTTCCTATTTTTGACAATAGAGATAGATTGACTAATTATTTTTTTGTAGTTGCTAATAAAAAAGATAAAAAAAAGCTTATTACCAAAGGAAATAAAAGAGTTGTTGAAGCACGTTTGTCAGATGCTAAATTCTTTTGGGATAAAGACAGATCTAAAAATTTAATTAAACAAATTGCAAATCTTAAAGAGATTACTTTCTATGAAAAACTAGGAACTATTTACGACAAAACACAAAGGATTAGAAAATTAGCAGGCTTTCTCTCTGACGATCTAAATATTAATAAAGAAAAAGTTCAAGTCGCTGCATCTATTTCAAAATCAGATTTATGCTCAGATTTAGTAGGGGAGTATCCCGAGCTACAAGGAGTAATGGGTAAATATTTTGCATTGTCACAAGGTTTTGAGGAAGATATTGCAAACTCTATTAGTCAGCATTATCTACCAACTGGATTGACTTCAGCATTACCCAAGAAACCATTTAGTTATTCGATTTCTATTGTAGATAAAATAGATAGCCTAATTGGTTTTTTTCTCATTAATGAAAAACCCACAAGCTCAAAAGATCCATTTGCCCTTAGAAGGGCCGCAATAGGATTGCTTAGGATTTTTATTGAAAATAAGTTATCAATTAATTTAATAGATTTAATGAACTACTCTATAAGACTATATGAAGAACAAGGCGTTAAAATTGAGAATGAAAAAACTGAAATTGAAGTATTAGATTTTTTAAAGGAAAGAATGAGAAATATTTTAAAATTAAAGAATATAAAAACCGATATTATTGAAGCTTCGATCAGCTCTCATTCTGGAGATAATTACTTAGATCTTTATAAAAAAAATCTTTTGATGAACAAATATATAAATAAGGATGTAGGTATTAGCACTATTAGTTCTTACAAAAGAGCTTCAAATATTGCTGAAAAAGCTGATAAAGGAATCACTGGTAGGCCTGATGCAGTTTTATTTAGAACCGATGAGGAAAAGGTACTTTACGAAAAAATTAACAAAATTAGAAAAGCTTTTACAGTAAAAGAGAGCAATAAAGACTATGAAAATTTACTAATTCAACTTTCAGAAACTAAACAATTCACAGATAATTTTTTTGACAATGTAGTCGTAAACGACGAAAATAAAGATATTAAAAACAATCGATTAGAATTATTAAAGATGTATTGTAACACATTTGACAATTTTATTAATTTTTCAAAATTAGAAGGTCTTTAATGAACAAAGTTATATTTAGCTTTGATGATAAATCAGCGAAAAAATTAAAAAATAAAAAGAATATTTTAGGTGGAAAAGGCGCAAACCTGGGAGAAATGGGTAGATTAGGTTTGCCCGTTCCTCCAGGATTTACCATATCAACAGATGTTTGTGATATTTTTTATAAAAATAAAAAAAAACTAACTAAAAGATTGGTTAAAAATATTGAAGATGAATTAAAAAAAATTGAAAAAAAAACCAAAAAGAAGCTTGGTGATTTGAAAAATCCATTATTAGTTTCTGTGAGATCAGGAGCACGCATTTCAATGCCAGGGATGATGGATACAATACTTAATCTAGGATTAAACGATAAAACTGTAGAAGCTTTAAAAAAAAAGACTTCTAATGGAAGGTTTGCAAAAGATAGCTACAGACGATTTATCCAAATGTATAGTAATGTAGTGTTAGGTATTGAAGGACATTTATTTGAAGAATTAATAGATAATTACAAACTTACCAAAGGAGTTTTATTAGATACTGATCTAGACGAAGGTGATTGGGATGGCCTCATTTTAAATTTTAAAAAACTAGTTAAAAAAGAAAAAAAAAATTAATTTTCCTCAAGAAGTTAAAGAACAACTATTCGGAGCAATAAATGCAGTTTTTTTATCTTGGGAAAGTCAAAGAGCACGAACTTATAGAAAATTGAATCAAATTCCAGATCATTGGGGAACAGCAGTAAATGTTCAAGCTATGGTTTTTGGAAACATGGGTAAAGATTGTTCTACAGGAGTTGCTTTTACTCGGAATCCTTCTACAGGAGACAATTCTTTTTTTGGAGAATTTTTGATTAACGCTCAGGGTGAGGATGTTGTTGCCGGCACAAGAACTCCACAATACATTACAAAAAAAGCTAAATCGGCTGCAGGATCTAACGAAGCATCCATGGAAGAGGCAATGCCTAAAGTTTACAAACAATTAGCAAAAGTTTTTATAAAATTAGAAAAACATTATAGAGATATGCAAGATATCGAATTCACTGTTGAGAATAATAAACTTTGGATGCTTCAAACAAGGTCTGGGAAACGAACTGCAAAAGCGGCTATTAAAATTGCAGTTGATATGGTTAAGGAAAAATTAATTTCAAAAAAAGAAGCCATTCTTAGAATTGATCCAAATACCTTAGATACACTACTGCATCCAACTTTAGATGAAAAAGTAAAAAAAGAAGTTATTGCTTCTGGTTTGCCAGCTTCACCTGGAGCAGCGAGTGGTAAAGTTGTTTTTTCAGCAAATGAAGCTGAAAGATTAAACAGCATGATGCAGGACACAATATTAGTTCGATTAGAAACTTCTCCTGAGGATATTCATGGAATGCATGCTGCGAAAGGTATTCTTACAGCAAGAGGAGGCATGACAAGTCATGCAGCAGTGGTAGCTAGAGGAATGGGAAGACCTTGTGTTTCTGGTTCGAGCGAAATTACAATTGATTATGACTCTAAGCAGTTTAAAGCTAGAGACGAAATTATTAAGGAAGGAGATATTATTACTATTGATGGTGGAAGTGGCAAAGTCATGAAAGGTTTAGTACCAACAGTCCAACCAGAAATTTCAGGATATTTTTCAACAATTATGAAATGGGCAGATCAGTTTAGAAAATTAAGAGTAAGGACTAATGCTGAGACAGAAACCGATAGTAAAACTGCAAGAGAATTTGGCGCAGAAGGAATAGGTCTTTGTCGAACAGAACATATGTTTTTTGATGAGGAAAGAATTTTATCAGTCAGACAAATGATTTTATCAAAATCTAAAGAAGATAGAGATAGCGCTTTAGAAAAATTACTACCGCATCAAAAAGATGATTTTAAAAAAATATTTAATATTATGTCTGGATTGCCTGTAACTGTCAGATTGTTAGACCCACCATTACATGAATTTTTACCAAAAACTGAAAAAGACATCGAAGAAGTTGCAAGATCTTTAAATTTATCAGCTAAAGAGGTAAAGGACAGGATAGCAGAACTTCATGAGGAGAATCCTATGCTGGGACATAGAGGTTGTAGATTAGGTATTTCTTTCCCTGAAATTTATGAAATGCAATGTGAAGCTATTTTTGAGGCATTAGTTGAACTTAAAAAAGAAAAAATTCAGTCCGCTTTAGTTGAGATTATGATACCTTTAGTTTCTACTGATACTGAATTACAAATCTTAAGAGAATTAGTAAATAGAACAGCTAAAAAAATTGAGAGAAGAGATAAAAATAAATTAGATTATATGGTTGGAACTATGATCGAACTTCCAAGGGCAGCTTTACAAGCTAAATCAATCTCAAAACATGCAGATTTTTTTAGTTTTGGAACTAATGATTTAACACAGACAACACTCGGCATTAGTCGTGATGACTCTGGAAAATTTTTAAACGATTATATAGATAATAAAATCTTTAATGTTGACCCATTTGTAAGTATTGATCAAAATGGAGTAGGGGAACTTGTAGAATTAGCTTCTGAAAGAGGTAGAAAAGTAAATAAAAAACTTAAACTAGGTATCTGTGGAGAACATGGAGGTGATCCTAAAAGTATAGATTTTTGCTCAAGAGCAGGATTAGATTATGTTTCCTGTTCCCCTTTTAGAGTTCCTGTTGCAAGATTAGCTGCTGCTCAAGCAGAATTAAGAAAGTAATAAACTAGAGTCAAAAGACTCAGCGCTATGAGTAATAGCACCTACTGAGATTCTATTAATACCTGTATTAGATATTTTTTTGATATTTTTTAGGCTGGCATTACCAGAATATTCTGTTTCATATTTATTTTTACAAATCTTTAAACATTTTTTTAATTGTTTTATATTCATGTTATCAAATAGTATTCTTTTAAATTTAAGCCCGAAAACTTGATTCAATTGTTTAAGATTTTCTATTTCTACCGTAACAATTTTTTTAGTCTTTATGGCTTTTTTAACTAAGTTTTTTAAACTGTTCTCAGCACTCACATGATTATCTTTAATTAAAATCTCATGACTTAGATTATATCTATGGTTATGACCACCACCTCTTTCAACAGCATATTTTTCTAATAATCTTAAATTAGGTGTCGTTTTTCTTGTGCAACAAATCTTAGTTTTTTTATTAACTTTTTGAACAAATTGATTAGTTAGTGAAGCAATACCTGAGGCGTGATTTAAAAAATTTAAAGCAGTTCTCTCTGCGATTAAAATTGTTTTAGTTTTGGCTTTTATTTCTGCAATTACTTTGTTTTTTTTAACTTTAGAGCCATCTTTAACTTTACCTATAAAAATTGTCTCTTTGCCTATAAGTTTAAAAGCAGCTTTACAGAAATTTAAACCAGCAACAATTCCATTTTGTTTCGCAATAATTTTTGCCGTAGTTTTTTTATTTTTTAAACTTATTAAGTTTGTAGTGATATCTCCTTTAGGTTTTAGATCTTCGTCTAAAGCTCTTTTAACAACTGATTTAATAAAAATTTGATTTATTTTATGCACTGATTTAACGACCAATTTCGGTCATTCTTTGCACAGATTTTCTTGCAGCTTTTGCCATTTTTTCTTCAATGAAAATCTCATTCGTTTCATTTTCTAAGCAACTAAGAATTTTTGGCAATGTTATCTTTTTCATATATGGACAAAGATTACAGGGTTTAATAAATTCAACATTTGGATTATCTGCTTGAACATTGTCGCTCATTGAGCACTCAGTAACTAGCATAACTTTTTTGGGCTGATTTTTCTTAACATAATCTATCATGCCACCAGTTGAACCAGCAAAATCACAAGCATCTAAAACATCACTCGGACACTCTGGGTGACCTATAACTTTAATACCTGGATTTAAATTTCTAATATCTTGAATTTCTTTTGCTGAAAATTGCTCATGCACAATACATGATCCTTTCCATGAAATTATTTTAACTTTTGTTTGTTTAGCCACGTAGTTTGCTAGGTGCTGATCTGGTAAAAATATTACTTTGTCAGTTTTTAAGGACTCTACTACCTTTACTGCGTTTGCAGATGTACAACATACATCAGTTTCAGCTTTAACATCAGCCGAAGTATTTACATATGAAACAACAGGGACTCCTGGATATTTTTTTTTCAATAACCTTACATCTTCTCCAGTCAAAGAAGCGGCAAGTGAACAACCAGCCTCCATATCAGGAATTAAAACTTTTTTTTCTGGACTCATTAATTTTGCAGTTTCTGCCATGAAGTGAACTCCACACAGAACAATAATATCCGCTGAGGTTTTAGCGGCTTCAATTGCTAGCGCTAGTGAATCAGCAGCTATATCTGAAACTCCATGATAAATTTCTGGTGTTTGATAATTATGAGCTAGAATTACAGCATTCTTCTCTTTTTTTAGCTTGTTAATTTTTTCTATTAAAGGAGCATGTACTTTCCATTCTATCTCAGGAACATGCTTAGAGATTTTTTTATAAATCTTAGACGTACTTATATTATACTGCTCTTGTACAGACATACTTATTCTAATCTATCAACTTGAACTAAAATTGTCATTCATTTATTGTCGCATTATATTAGCGGTCGTGCTGAAATTGGTAGACAGGCACGCTTGAGGGGCGTGTGGGTTTCCCGTGAGAGTTCGAGTCTCTCCGACCGCACCAAAAACGTAGAGAA
>MDSV01206662.1_pt1 | contig 10235 bp, 8 predicted proteins | sample 810851 | NCBI WGS metagenome assembly MDSV01 (sample SAMN05326640, study PRJNA326480) | marine metagenome | isolation source: seawater | place: Atlantic Ocean: North East | collected 2012
AGACAATCAAAAATATCTTTTGAAAAAGCTATAGGATTTGGCAAGTCATAAAACATTGAAATTGAGGTAATTAATTTAGCTTTTTTGTTTTTGATAAATTTTTTAACAACAGATTTATCAAAAAATTCAGGAATTTTGGTAATATCTTTTCTATAAAATTTATTTAATCTTTTTATAGTTGGATCTACACCTATGAGTATGTTTGACTTATTATAACTTGATAATGATGTGCCATCGTTACTACCAATATCAATCACAATATCACCTTTTTTTAAATTAGAAATTTTTTTTAATTTTTGTGCTTTTATTTGAAGGTGCTTGACCATATGAGGATTTAAAGATGATAGATAACCATAATTTTCTCCGTACATTAGATCCACATCAAAAGAGTCTTTTAATTGTAATAGTTTACAATTTTCACACATTACCATCTCTAAGTTTCCTTTTGGAATTATCTCATTTTTTTTACTTGGAAAAATTCCTGTAAAACACTGATTGCCTAATGAATACAAATTTTTTATTAAGTGGCTTTTACAAGATCTACAGTTTTTTATTTTCATATAACTCATAATAGTTTATGTGGGGCTAGATTAAAATTAAAATAATGAAAAAAGTAGTTATAACAGGTATCCACGGACAAGATGGGATTATTCTCGCCCACAAACTTTTAAAAGATAAATTCAATGTATTTGGTTTTTCTAACAGAAATGTAAATCAAATAAAAAATATTCCTATTTATAATATTAAAAATAAAAAAATTGATTTAGTTGAAAAGTTGTTGGATGAAATTAATCCTCATATTATTGTACATTTTGGCTCATCAAATCCATCTTATGGAAAAAAGTTTAAAAAAAAAGATTACAATAAAAATTACAAATTTTCCAAATTTCTCATTGATTATATATCAAAAAAAAAAATTAAATTTATTTTTCCAAGTTCAGCTCAAATCTTTAAAAAAAAAAGGGATATAATTAATGAAAACTCTTTAACAGAAAAGGGAGATTTTTATACAAAATTTAGACTTGATATCACTAAATTTTTACTTCAAAAAAAAAAGAGAAATAAATCAAACGCATCAATAGTTATACTTTTTAATCATGACTCAAGATATAGAAATAAAAGATTTTTATTACCAAGGTTAATTAAATCTATTCGTGAAAAAAAAATGAAATTTGTGAAAGAAATTTATCAGCAAAATATAAACGGTGATTTTTCTCATGCAGACGATATTTGTAATGGAATTTATTTATTAATTAAAAAAAATAAAAATCCAGATAAAATTATTTTAAGTTCAGGTAAAAGAACCTATATCAATAATTTAATTAATTATTTTATTCCTAAGTTTAGATTTAAAGAAAAAAAAATTAGAAAAACTAAGAATCATCTAAATATTGGGGATAACTCTAAAGCAATAAAAATTCTTGGATGGAAAATAAAAAAAAGTTCTTTGGTGGCTGCAAAAGATTTATTTAAATCAAGTCTTTGATTTTTAATATTGAATTAGTTTGTATATTAATAACTTCGCAATCCTTTATTTCACTAAGTTTTTTCTCATTTTTGAGATAACTTAATTCTCCCTTAGCGTTTCTACTCTCACTAAAGTTTGCATCAGTTGAATCCTCAAAAGATATATTTTCTATTTCAGGGAAAAATTTTTCTTTTAAAAAGTCTTCATTTATAAAAAAAGCATTATTTCTTAATTTATTAACACCTAAAAAATAAAAACCTTTTTTCTTCATTAAATTTACATAAGCTTTCAAGGATGCTCCATAATATAAATTTGAGTAATGTGCCTTAGTTCTATCAAAATTATCCTGATCCGGAATTGAAATTTCCAGATTTGATCCAAAAACTGCATTGTATTCTAGGATAAATATTTTTGAAATCTTAGGTTTTAAATTCTTAATGACCCAATAATCTACACCATCAATGTCTATACTGACTATATCTAGTTGAAAATCAATTTTTTGAAACAAATCATTAATATTTTTTGAATTCACTTTTTTTTCTATTATTTCTAGGTTACCTCTCCAAATAGAAACATTTTTGCTAACTTTTTCTTTAAGATTTTTTATCAAGTCAACAATTATACCTCTGCCGTAATTTGTTTCATAAATATATCTAGTGTTAGCTTCAGAATAATCACCAACCCCAATTTCAATAAAATTTGGTTTTGAAATTCTTAGTTTTTTAATTAAGTAATCAATTATTCCATCTTCCCCATTTTGAGAAAAAACTTTTACTTCTGCTTCCTCAATTTTCTTGAAATTATCATATTCTTTTCTTGAATTTGAAATAATTAAGTTACCCAGTAAAATGTAAAGTTTTATAAAAGAATATTTAGAAAACCCAGCAATAATTCTCATGAAAATTTTTATTAAAAAATTCATAAATTATTTTTTTGTTAATTTTCCATTAACTAACTTTAAAACTTTCCTACAATATTTTAGAGTATTGGCACGGTGAGAAACAGTGATAATAGTTTTTTGTTTCATCTGAAAATAAATTGATTTTAAAACCCTTTTTTGAGTTTCCTCATCTAAAGCGCTTGTTGCTTCATCAAATATCAATATTGAATGATCTCTTAATAAAGATCTTGCAATACCTAATCGTTGCGATTGGCCACCAGATAATTTGGAACCCCTTTCACCAACAACAGTGTATAGACCCTTTTTTAACCTCTTTACATAATTATCAAGCTCAACAATTTTTAGAACTTTCCATATTTTTTCTAATTCCTTCTTATTAGCGGTGTTTTTTAGAATAAGATTAAATAGAACGGTATCATCAGCTAAAAAAACATTTTGATGAACATAGCTTATATTTCTTTTCCACTGATTTGATATTAGTTTCATTGAATTATTATCAATATTAATTTGTCCAGAAGTTGGATACAAAAGACCAGATAATAAGTTTAAAAATGTTGTCTTTCCCTCGCCACTTTTACCCATTATTCCAATTCTATCATTTTTTTTAATCTCGAGGTTTAAATTATCTAATATTTTTTTTTCCTTTTCATCATAAAAAAAATTTACTTTTTTAAAAACTATCTTTTTAAAATTTTTATTAAATTTTTTTATATCTTTATTTCTCGAATTTTTTTGTTGATTCCTTAATTCATTATAAAGAACGTTTACTGAAGGCAAATTAAACCTAATTGATTGAATCGACTTAATAATATTTGTAATAGAGGGTAGCAGTTTAATTGAAGCAAAAAATATAACACCTATAAGAACTAAAATATCTGTTTTGTTAATATCTAGAAATAAAGATATCAAAATTAAAATATAGAATGCTATTAATGCAACCGTTTCTAATATTGGCCTTGAAACGATTGAGAATACATCTCTTTTAGCCGATGCATTTGAGCTAAAATTATTATTCTTGAGATGACGATCAATAAAATATTTTTGTGAGCCAGAAAAAATTATTTCTTTAATATATCCGTAACTTTCTTGTAAATTTTGTATTATTTTGCCTGCATACTCCAATCTTATAGCTCCCCAATGTTTAAATTTATTATTTGTGGTCCTTAATAAAAAACCACTTAAAATTACAATAAATAGAATTACAAATAGAGAAGAAAAAAAATTATAGTACAGCAAAAATAAACTTATAAAAAAAACAATTATTAGATCTGAAACCAATGTTATGTAGGACATGATAATGCCGAATGAAAATACATTACACTCTCCACTAACATTACGAATAAATTTTGAGGAGTTTTGTTTGATAAAAGAAGAATAATCCCTTAATAAATAATTTTTAAATATCTTATTAGATAAATCCACAAATAGTTGATAAGTAAACTTTATTTTTACTGAATTGAAAAAAACTAAAAAAGAATTTTTTATAAAGAAAATAAAAATAAAAAAAGATAAGACAATTACCAAAAGTTTATCATCGTCTAATTCAAAATAGTTTCTTAAATAATCATATAAAATTACTTCCTCTCCTGATCCTACCAAACTGTTTATTAGGGGAATTATTAAAGCAATACTAAATAGTTCTAATAGCGTCATTATTAGAGTTAAAAATAAAATTAAAATAAGTTTTAAATTGTACTTTTTACCTAAAATATAAAAAATTTTATTTGTATTAGTCATTTAATAAATTAATCAATCCAAATTGAATTTATTTCTTAAGTTCTTATTGAAGAAAAAATTTTTTTTTATCATCAAAATATTCTTCGAATATTTTTTTTTATATTTAATTAATCGCTTTACATTTTTTGTTATTTCGGTTGACTTATAAGAAACTAATCCGATTTTAGTTCTATCTTTAAAATAATTCAATTCATTGTACCTTAATTTATTAACATATGACTCATTGAATGAAAAAAACAAAACTGGGTTCAAAGTCATCATAGAATAGGTATAAGCAGTTCCCGAATAATCTGTTATCATAATTGATGAGTTATAATATTGTTGTAAATAGCTCCTAGAAACATCAAGTTGAAAAAGATTATTGTTACCAAATTTATTTTTTATTTTTAAAACATAATCATTAGAAATATTGTCCGGATGTGGTCGAAATATGACTTTATATTTTTTATTTAAAAGTAGATTAATTATTTTATAGAGATGATTTTTCATTGAAAGTCTGGGTATTCCATAAAAACCTGATGGAGCAATAATTATACTTCTGTTGTTACCAAAGTATGATTTAGGTTTTTTTAAATATTTATCTAAATAGGTTAATTTTGGGTATTCTCCAATTATATCAATTTTAGGTTTTTCTTTTTTATTCTTAAACAATTGGTCAAAAACTTTTAAACTTTTCTGACTTGGTAGTAAAATATTGTCATAAAAATTTAATCTCTTTATTAGAGTTTTTTCTTTTTTCTTTTCTAAAAGTGGAGTGTCATAAATGTCATGGTGTAAGTAATAATTTTTGGTTTTTTCTGGAAAGTCATCAACAACATAATCAGTTATAAAAATTCGGAGTCCACAGATCATTTTGAAATGTGAAGGTTTTATTACAAAATAATTTCTTTTAAGAAAATTAGAGGAACCATAAATTATAGTAAAATTTTTAAATTTCTTTAGATATTTTTCAATACTGTTAATTTGTTCTTTCGACGATTTTTTCAGAAAATAAAAAAAAACAATTCTTTTATTTTTTTTTAAAAAAAAAAGGTAAAAATTTAGTTGAAATATATTCATTAAAGAAAAAATAGTTAAAAAAATTTTATATAAAGTATTCATTTTATTTATTAATACACATCAAAAGGGTGCGTTTATATAATCTTAATTAATTTCTTTTTTAAAAGTAATTTAAATAATGCGCTAGTTGAATTTTTATTTAAATTTATTAGATTTGAAATATCATCTAATGAATTTTTACCATCACACCATGTTAAAAAATTCATAATTTTGCTATTTGATATTACGTTAAGACTTCTATTTTTTTTATTTTTTAAAGTACTGTATAAATTATATTTTGTCATAAATGGTTCGCAAAGTTTACTGGCTGTTGGGAAAAAAGAATTTTCAAATTTTTCAATAATATTTATATAAAATTTAATACTCTCCATTAATCCCTTATTTGTGACAACTGTTCCAATTTTATCTAAGGATGTATGATATTCAGGATATTCCATATATTTTGAACGCATAATTGAACTAACAGGTAAATCTACGAATGGCGCACAATATTGTCTTTCATCACTTCCTCTTTCATTCCAATCATAAATTTTTTTTTTTGATTTAATCTTATCAAATATAAATTTTGCAACACTGTCACTTGGTGTATTTCCATACTTGCTTGGTAAATAAGAAAAGCATCTATCGTCACCGACACATGATAATACATACCCTCCCAACATATTTTTTTTTAATTTTTCAATATTTTTACTTAAATATGAGATTGAACCAATTGTCTCTGGATTAAATAAAAATCTATAACTATATCTTGTTTTTTTTTTTCTTAAATAATTTGCTAGAAAAATTGCTACTACCATCCCTGATGTTTCGTCATTTGCCATAGATGGATGACAAATATATGTTGAAAAAAAAATTTCTTTTTTTAATTTTCCTTTATAAAAAATTTCTCCATAATTTAATTTTCCATTCAAAAATTTTGTATCAATTACGACTTTATAAACTCCCTTTTTTAATTTTTTTCTTTGGTTATCTGTCAAACAGAAGCCCCAATTTTTTTCATAGTAAGATGTAATATAGGGTATTGCATTGGGCTGTTTCGGCAAACTATAGAGATTTTTTTGTAATTCTTTTAAAGAAATTTTTTTATTAATTGAGTGACTGTATCCGACCAAATGTAAATTGTTATCTTTAAATGAGCAAATTTTTTTTTTATCAGGGGTTATAATATATGCATCTTTTACATCCCATTCCATTGGGACTCTCCAATCAAAAACTTTTGTATTTGATTTAAAACTTTTGATTTCTAAATCAGAACACATATTTCTCAAAATTGATAGTGTTTCTCTATTTCCTTTGCCTGTTAATGATCTATTGATTGGAAATAGTTTTTTACACAAATCAATAGGAGATATTTTTTTTAACATTTTTAAAATATATATATTATATGATTAAAAAATAAATGAAAAAAAAGTTTCTTGCACATACGTTTGCATCTGATGATGTAAAGAAAGATTTTTTGTTATATGAAAACTTATATAGAAAAGTCTGTAAAAACTTCAATAAATTTTATTTTATAAATCTCATTAATATCATTGATGATAAAAAACCAAAAAATGATAATTCATTCATAAAGAAAAATTTTCCAAAAAACTTAATTATTTTTACACCTAAAAATTTTAGTGAATTGAAATTTTTTTTACGTGATAAAGAAATTATAACATTCATTTCACTAGGAAGAGAATTAAAATATTTTAAAACTCTTTACATATTAAAAAAATTTAATTGTAAAATTATGATAAATTTATCTATCGGATATACGGGACAAACAAATTTTTCTGTAAATTATAAATTAGGATTAACTCAAAAATTAAATTTCTTTTTTAAATACTTTTTAAATAAAAAATTAATTTGGATTTTATTTAGATTTTTAGTTTTAATCAATATTTTTCCTAAAGTAGAAATTCTTTTTGATGGGTCAAAAAAAAATATTAAAACTTACCAAGATTATTTATTTCATAAATTAAAAAAAAAAATTCCTTTTTTAAATTTAAGTTATATTAAAGAAGTTCACCATGTAACATTTAGATCCTATGAAATCTTAGAAAAGCATGTCAAAAATCTTGAAGAAAAATATATAGTTTTTTTAGATTCTGGTTTGGATCATGGAGATACAACGCAATTTGAAAACAAAAAAACACAAGATATTAAATGCCAGTATTATTTTAGCTTAGAGAAAGTTTTATCAAAAATTAGTAAAATCTATAAAAAAAAAATTATAATATGTCTCCACCCTAAAACTGATAAAGATGATGTGAAAAAATATATTAAAAATATTTCTATTAAACAGCATCAAACTTCTTACTATATTAAAAAATCTTATTTAGTAGCGTTTCATGACTCAAGTTCTATTCTTGATGCCATTTTTTTGAGAAAAAAAATTATAAATTTAAGATCTTCATTAATGGGTGATTACTATAAATTGTCTAATAAAAAATATTCTAAACTTATAAAAATTCCTGTTATTAATTTATCAAATCAATCAAATTTAAGTAAAAAATATATTGATATTTTTTTTAAAAATAAAAAAAAATTATATAAAAATTATCTAAACAATTTTTTAACTTTTGATTTAAATAAGGTTGATCAATATAAAAATAAAGAAGAACTGAAAGGCTCCACTCAAATAATATCAATTATAAAAAAAAAATTTTTTAAATCCTTAAAAAGTAATATTTTTTGATAAGTCTTTTGCAATTTTTTCGTAAATTTTATAATCAATTTTTTCAAAAATTTTTGAGTCAAAATTAAGCTTATTATTTTTAAACAAAATTTTTGAATAATTTTTATTAATATTTCTTTTTATTACTTTATCTATAGAGTTTATTCCGTAATAGCTATTTTTATCAAAAAACAATTCATTAACTAGTTGGTATAGATCTGAAACTTTACAATTCTTAAGTTGTGAATTTTTTTTATTTAAAAGTTGATAATATTCTTTTTGATTGCTCCATATATTTGAAATTTTAAATTTATCAGAGCAAAATGTTGCTGCTGAAGAAATAACTTTAAATCCTAGGAAGCCCATTTCTAAAACTACATTTCCATGATGTGTTATAGCAATACATTTTTTTTTATTCAGGCTCTTGGATAAATTTTCATTTCTAATAGGCTCACGTATAAAATAAAAATTTTTATTATTTAAATATTTTTCGTGTATTTTATTAAAAATTTTTTTGTCCCACTCGCTGGTTGCTCCAAAATCTTTATTGAAATAATTTGGATGACATTTAATAAGAGTTCTTTTATTATTTCTCTCAAGAGTATCTAAAGTAAATATCAACCAATCATAGCTATTTTGAAAACCATCATTGCCAAACCATAATTGTCCATCTGTAAAAGAATGAGTATAAACAATATATTCATACTGATCGATATTTTGTATTTTATTAAATTTATTAAAATATGTGCCTTTCATCCATGGAATAATCTCAGGATTATGAGATAATTTTTTTAATACCTTTTTTGCTCTCTGTTTTGATTTTTGATTATTAAAATTTTTTGTTTTCGAAATTCTTAATCTATCTTCATACAAACCATTAAAAGATGAAATTTTCTTCTTAGTTGCAAAAATATTTTTAGGATAATTGTTAGTATAAACTATTTTATTTCTTGATAATAAAGAAAATAATATACCATTCATCGATCCACAATGATCAATGTAAATACATTCAAAATTTTTTTTTTTTTCTAATTCGTTTGCAGTTCTAATAAATTTTCCTGCGATATAAAAGTTTTTTAAATAATTATAAAAATATTTTGTTTTTGATGTATAAGAGCTAAAATCTGTAAACACCGAACCCAGTATGAATCTTCCAATGTTAACTTGTGAATATTCTACATCTAACCTGGCTTTTCTAGAAAAAATTTTTCCAGAAAAGATAAAAAAAGTAAAAAAAAATATAAATTTGTATGATGGAAATTTCGAAAATCTAATTTTTTGAATTTCTATTTTTTTATTTAATAATTTTTCTGCATGGTATTTGCAGGCATGTACAATAAACCTATAAATTTTATGTGGTTCTCGTGTAGATAACATTTTTAATATCGATATATTATATTATAAGAATACAGAACATTTACACTTAAGTAAAAAAAATTCAATTAATAAAGAATATTTTAGTGTTTTAGAATAATTTTTGAAGAATTTATTTTTTTATATGATAGATAATTATTAAAAACCCTTCAAATGAAGATTAATAAAAACAAAGGAATTCTATTTAGAATTAGTGGGCTACCTGGATCAGGAAAAACGCGTGTTGCAAAAAAATTATTATCCCCAATAAAAAAGAAATATGGACCAACTGTGATGTGGAGTGGAGATGATTTAAGAAGAATTTTGAATAATAGAGAATACGCTCCTGAAAAAAGATTTCACTTTGGGAAAAAAAATATAAATCTTATAAAATTCTTTAATAATCAAAAAATGAACGTAATTTTTGCAACAGTTGGATTGGATGAAAAAATAAGGTCTTATATAAAAAAAAATATTACCAACTATATTGAAATTTTTATTAAAACTAATTTGAAACAACTTAAGAAAAAAAAAATTAGAAAATTTTATAATAACAAATCTAAAAATGTTTATGGAAAGGATTTAAGGCCTGATTATCCAAAGAAACCACATATAAAAATAAATAATGATTTTAAAAAAAGTTTAGATCAAATCAAATTAGATATATTAAGAAAGCTTGATAAATTATTATAAATTAATATGTGTGGAATTTTTGCTTCAAACGATCCTTATATTACAAAAGATAAAGAAAAAATTATCGACAAGCATTTATCTTTTAGGGGGCCAGATTTTAATTCTGGTTTAATAAATTTTAGAAATTGGAAACTATATCATTCAAGATTAGCGATTATTGCGCCTTCGAAAAAATATCAACAACCATATATTTGTAAAGATGGTTCAATAATTCTTTATAATGGGGAAATATTTAATTTTAAAAGATTAGCTAAAAAATTTAAACAGAAAACAATTTCTGATACAGATTTGCTTTCCAAAATTATTGTAGAAAAAAAGTTCGACCCAAATATGTTAGACGGTTTTTTTTCAATAGTAAGAATTTC
>MDSV01117896.1_pt1 | contig 10234 bp, 9 predicted proteins | sample 810851 | NCBI WGS metagenome assembly MDSV01 (sample SAMN05326640, study PRJNA326480) | marine metagenome | isolation source: seawater | place: Atlantic Ocean: North East | collected 2012
GCTGATTTGGGAGCTGAGGTAGTCAAACTTGAACCGCCTGAGGGAGATCGGTCCAGGCGACGTGGCCCATTTCCGGGAGTACCGGACCCCTCTCAAAGCGGTCTCTTCACTCACCTCAACTTCAACAAGCGCAGCGTGATTATCGACTTTAGTGAACCCTCAGACATCAAGCGAATGCATGAACTGCTCGCAGAAGCTGACTTACTGGTTCATGATTTGTCGCCCGACGCTGCCGACCTCGTTGGCTTAAACGAAGACCAACTAGCCCAACGGCACCCCTCACTGGTAACAGTTTCGGTTACTCCATTTGGTCGCTCTGGCCCCTATTCGAAGTGGTGTGCAGAGGACTTACAACTGATTCACGGCGGCGGTTGGGGTTGGCTGACCCCAGGCTGTTCAGACCAAATAGATCTCCCGCCACTTAAACCTGCCGGACAGCAAGCAGGTTTCCAAATTGGGTTCGCAGCCGCGACTATCGCTCTAGCTGCTCTGGACCGCGCGCTCTGCACCGGTGACGGAGAACATCTCGACCTCGCTGGCATGGCGTACATAACGAGCATGCTGGAAGCTGGGTTTATTAGTTGGAGTTACCTCAACGAGGTCCCAGGCCGAGCTGGAACCCGGATCCTGAACCCGTGGCGGATCTTTGAGGTTGCTGATGGCCGGATCTTCATTGTCTGTGTCGAAGATGACCAATGGGCACGGCTCAAAGAAGTCATGGGTTCACCGGAGTGGGCGCAGATGGAGATCTTCGACACTCAAGCCGGACGGTTTGACGCCGAAGATTTGCTTCATATGTGGTTGGGGGAATGGGCAGCCCCGCAACGGGTTATGGACCTATTCCATCTAGGACAGGGCAATCGAATCGGATTTGCCCCTGTGAATACCATCGAACAGATGCTCGATGACCCACATTTGCGTGAGCGGGGGTTCCTGGTAGAAGTGGACCAGCCGGGCCTCGGAAAAATCACGCTCCCTGGTCCCGTCGCGCGTCTCGCTAACAGTTGGTGGTCTGTGCGTGAACCAGCTCCAGCTTTAGGGGAACATCAAGACGCCACCTTCGCAGAACCTCGAACCACCGATCAGTTGGAGGAACAGCCACGTTCCCGACCTCTGGAGGGAGTGACCGTAGCCGACTTCACTTGGGTTTGGGCTGGACCGTTTTGCACTATGCACTTGGCCCATTTGGGTGCCGAGGTAATAAAGGTTGAATCAAAACAAGCACCAGATTTGGGTCGCCGTCTCCCACTGTTTTCTGTCGACCATGAAGTTTCCGTCGATAGCAATGGTTATTTCAACCAGTGGGGACAAGGAAAGAAAAGTGTCACTTTGGACCTATCGACCTCAGATGGCCGAGCCATAGCGAAACAAATTGCGACCAGCTGTGATCTAGTTGTCTCCAACTATGCGACCGGAGTAATGGAAAAGTTCGGCCTCGGATACGACGATCTCGTGCAACTGCGACCCGACGTGATCGTCGGGGCTATAAGTGGCTACGGCAATTACGGGCCTTATCGCGACTATTTGGGATACGGCCCGACCACCGCCCCTCTCTCGGGGTTGTCCTCAATGACCGGATATGAAGGCGGAAAACCTGAAGAAGTAGGCGTATCTCTCGGAGATCCCGCTGCGGGCATAGCTACAGCGCATCTGTTGATCGCCGCACTAATTGCTCGACGTCGGACCGGAGAAGGTCAATTTATTGACACCTCGTTATGGGAGGCAACGGCCTCTAGTGCCGTTGAAGGATGGACCCAGCAAATCCTCACCGGGCAACAACCGGACTTTTGCGGGAATAAAGATCCGATAATGGCACCCCACAATCTTTACCGCTGCCGAGGAGAGGACGATTGGGTAGCCATCAGTTGTGCTACCGAAGAACAGTGGCAAAGAATGGCTGCTCTGTTGGATCTAGATGACCCGAAATTTACGTCTGAGACTTCCCGAAAACATTTTGAGAACGAACTCGACGCTCTGATCGAAGGATGGACGAGTCACCAAGACAAGTGGGAGATAACTCAGATCCTGCAAAGCGAGGGCATCCCTGCCATGCCTTCACTCGACGCGCAGTCACTAGAAACCGACCCACACCTCAACTATCGAGGGTTTATCGAACGATTGGAACACCCGGTCGTCGGGACCCTGGCGCACACCGGCATTCCATGGCTTCTCCGTGACGGGCCAAACGGAGTCCGATCCCCGGCACCAATGCTTGGTCAACACACCGAGCAGGTCTTGTCGTCATTGCTTGGCTTCAGCGGCGACGAAATTGAAGACTTACGAGACCGCAACGTCCTAGGTTAGTTGTCAGCTGGATTCGGAAGACGCCCAACATAAGCCGAGGAATATCCCGGTTCGACACGCCAGTCAATTTGATTGAGCTTAAGTCGACACTCAGCCCAGATTTCGTACTGACGATCTTCGTTGGCGTACTCGAACGGATCTTGAAGACGAGCCTCAAGATCTCCACCCCGATCAAGCGGATTATCAGCTAACCAACGCGCAGCGCGCCGCCAAGCCTCCTTGGGGTTCACAACATCGCGATATCCCAAATCTCGAATAGTCGGTCCAATATCGAGAACCCTGTGAGAACTTGACCAACTTGTCAACATGGGACGAGTGGAGGTGGCCACCTCTTGAGGTAACGAAATAATTTCCCACTCGTGACCAAATTCGTCAGCAATAATTTCCGCTATTTGACGAATGCTGAACAACTCTTCATCCGCGACGTTGTAAATATTTCCGATACCGGCAGTTGGCTGATCGGCAGCGAGGAGTGTGGCATGAGCGGCGTTTTCGACCCAGGCCTGACTCTTCACCGTCAAACCTCCGTCGGCAACAATCAAGAAGGGGCGACGGTCAAGCACGCGACGAACAATGGGCCATTCTCGAGGAAGTAACTGACGTGGACCGTACAACTGCGGGTACCTCAGATGGATAGCTTCAGGATGAGCAGCAAAAACAACTTCTTCCGTTTCACGAATCCGGCGAAGCTTCACAAAAAACTCATCGTCACCAACCAAATCCGAACCATGCGGCAGGGGGACAGGCATGCCGACAGGGAACAGGTCATCGGGATTCGCGAAGCCTTGGTAGACCCCGACTCCCCCTATGGAAACGAAGTGTCCTACTTTGCCGTGCAGTAGCTGGGCCAAATCACGCAGGCGCCCGTACATAACCACCGCCAAATCAAAAGTTCGGCCATCGAGGTCCGTCGCGGTTCTTTCGACATCGAATGGATCACTATGAATGTGTTCCACTTCTGGGCCGATGAGCTCAGATTCGTGTCTCCCGGTGTGGAGAATAGTGACCTGAAAGCCACGATTTACAAGGCCATTGACAACGTATGGCCCTGTCGGGCCTGTCCCACCAATTACTAGAGCAGTATTCATTTACACATTCTCGCCGCTCAGTTCTTGTTGAGGGAGGAAAAAGTGGCTTCATGTACGGTAGCTTTCACTGAAAGTTCCATCGACAATGGGGGTACGCATAGTGGCGACCAAAGCAGGTGACCGTCTCGACTTCGACGGTGGTGTTCAAGTCATCGTGACCAAAGGCGGCGATGGCGATATAACGCACAACGACGGGGGCGAAGGCCTGAAAGTCGGGAAACGCTACCAGGACGAAGACACAGGAATCGAAGTTCTGGTTACGAAACCAGGCGAGATCACGCTGCAGTGCAACGGTAAAGACATGCAGCTGCAAGAACCCAAGAAAACCAAATCGGCCGACTGACCAGTCGGTACCCGACGAAGTCCCGAGGACCATCCTGCAGGCCGATTCGGTCGCCGTCACAACATCAGCCGGTGGTCGCGTTGTTACGCTGACCATTCCCGGTGGGACTCTTGAAGCGCGCGCGGCAACAGAACTCAGTCGAGCATGCGCGGAGATCCAAGAAGATCGCGAGATCCGGGTTGCAGTTCTGACCTCAGTTGACCATGACTTTTGCACGGGCCTGGCGGACGGTTTTGACCCTCAGTCAATTTCCCCGGATCCTGCGACGGCGTTATCAAGATTGAAGGTACCTATAGTTTCGCTCGTATCGGGAGTTTGTTCGTCTGGTGGGCTGGAGATGATCCTCGCCTGCGACATACGAATTGGTACGCCTGACAGCTGTTTTTCACTTACAGAGCCATTCAATGGCTCGCTTCCCATGTGGGGAGGCACGCAACGTTTACCAAGAGCAATTTCTCAGGGTCGCGCCGCGTCCATGCTTTTTCTTGGAACTGAAATTAATGCGACAACCGCTCATCTTTGGGGCCTTCTCCACTCAATAGAAGAAGACCACGGAGTTGAATTGGAAGGGACCGTTGACTCACTTCTAGCTTGCGGCCCGTTGGCACTGGAGATGGCCAAGGAAGCAGTCCACCGAGGAAGTGAGCTCCCGTTGCGAGACGGCCTGCGCCTCGAGGGCGACCTCAACCACCAACTGGCGGCCACCGAAGATCGTGCTGAAGGACTGGCTGCGTTTTTCGCGAAACGGCCGCCCGATTTTTCTGGGCGATGAACGACTTCTGGCTTCCCGAAAATCTGAACGATCGAGGGAGGGAACTAGCGGCGACCATCGCGAAGCGGATGAGTAATGATGTCATAGGAGCAGTTGATCATTGGCTCGAAATGCCAGAGCGACTCGTAGACAGCCCGACCCGGCCTGAACCAGCAAGAAGCTGGGGCAAGGGATTCTTGTGTCTCGACCTTGGACCTGAAGATCATGACACCTGGGCCAGATTTCACGCGATCGCCAAAGCAGACGAGGATCCCGAATCAGTCGCTCAACGAGGGCAGGTTTGGAGGCTTCCCGTAACGCCCTATCGGGAAAACCCCCCGACCCTTCCACCAAACGATTTAGGTGACTGCACAGGTACTGTCGAACCGAGATCTCTAAGAATCATCGACTTAACGTCAATGTGGGCCGGACCACTGTGTACCGAAATTTTGGCCAGAGCCGGAGCTTCAGTCGTCAAAATTGAACCATCTTCTCGACCTGATGGATTGCGATACGGAGACGGAGATGAAGGTTCAGGGAACGCACCAATGTTCGTTGAACTCAATAGTTCAAAAGAAATTGCAGATATAGACCTTCGTTATTGCTCTGAAGGAGGCGAATTTCATCAACTCATTCGATCCGCTGACTTAGTGATTACGTCGCTGTCGCCCAGGGCCAACGCGAATCTCGGTATCACATACGATGAAGTCGTATCAATCAACCCTGATATCGCACTTCTTTCCATCACGGCATTCGCTTCTGATACGCCAGAGAGTGATTGGGTTGCCTACGGCACGGGCGTCCACGCCGCTTCGGGTTTGGGATGGAGATCGGGTCAACCGCTCACACCAGCGTTCTCGTATCTTGACCCGATAGCAGGACTGGAAGCGTGTGCTGTGGCACTAGCACAAGCAATGAGAGAAGCGCCGCAGTTCTGCCGTGTCTCATTAGACCGGTCCGCATCTGCATTTAGGGGACTGTTGTGAGCGACAAAGTAAGCCTCGCTTTTTCGGATCAAGGGGTAGCAACGGTCGAGATCTCGAATCCTCCTCTCAACATTTATGACCTAGAGATGAGGGATGGGCTGATCGAAGCAATTAGCGCTGTGCGAGACAATCCCGATGTTCGTGCACTTTTGCTTCGGTCAGAAGGGCAGCACTTTAGTGCTGGAGCTGACCTGACCGAATTCGGCTCAGCATCTTCGATCTTCGAAGCACGGAGAATCAGATGGGATAGAGATCCATGGTTGCCACTTCTGGCCCTACCAGTTCCTACTGTTGCTTCCATAAAGGGTTACACGATGGGTTCAGGTTTGGAGATGGCCCTGCTGTGCGATGTGCGAATCGCGGCGGACAACACAGTTCTCGGACTTCCTGAAACCAAACTTGGGATGCTTCCCGCCGCTGGGGGAACGCAGAGCCTCACTCGGATTGTGGGCCCTCACGCCTCATCACCGCTAATACTGACGGGTCGAGATATAGCTGCATCGGAGGCACTAGAACTCGGGATCGTCACCGAGTTGGTCGACTCGGCAGATCTCGACGGTGCAGCTGAGCAACTTGCCCAAAAATTGGCCCGTATTGATCCGCTCATCGCAATGAAACTTCGCAGATGCATTGCCGCGGCAGGCGATCTACCGCTCAGTCTCGGACTAGACCTGGAACGGCGTTTGGCAATTACGGGTTGAACTTGGAGTTAGCCCGGGCATATCGCTAGCCCGACAAAAACCGAACTTGGACCTGACCAACAGTTCACTTTTATTGCTCTTCAGTCGCAACAAAAACGACGCCACTCTTTTGAAGTTCAGCGAACTCGTCGGCAGACACACCCAACTCGGCTAACACTTCACGTGAATCTCCTCCGGTTGAGTTCAGGCTTGTCGTCACCTCGGTTGCAGCGTCGCTAAACATCCACATGGGAGCCGGCTGTCTTACTTGACCGAGACCCGGAGCTGCCTGCTCAGTGATCAAACCCAGGTGCTGAATTGTTGGGTCCTCATGGACTTCACGCCGTGTCACTACCTTCCCGGCCGCAAAGTCATATTCCTCGAAACGCGCCAATATCTCCGCAGTGGTGTGCTTCGCTACCTCTGAACTGACCTCTGCAATCAAGTCAGGCAAGTTAAGTACCCGGCCCAACTGTTCGGAAAATCTCTCGTCGGTTAACCAGTCCGTTCGCTCCAACGCGAGACACAGGCCGTCCCAGGGAGGCAGAAGGATGCCCGTAGCAATTTCACCGTCAGACGTCTCCAAGACAACCAAAAAAGATCCCGGAGCTGATTCAAGCCAGGGCGGCATCTGATCCAAGGGAATAGCGGGATTGAGTTCCGCGTGGGCGGCCGCTAGTCCGTCTGGCCAAAGAAATGCGAGTCCAGCAGCAACCATTGGTATCTCCACCTTCTGTCCCCGCCCTGTTTTCTCTCGCATGTACAAGGCTGCTAACACGCCTTGAACTAAAGCGTTCGCAGAAGTTTTGTCAACCACGACCTGCCGCACTAGATCACCTCGACCTTCTCGGTCTCTTTGATGATCAACCATCCCCAATTTCGCTTGGATGACATAGTCGTACGCGGGTAGGTGCGCTTCAGGCCCTTCAGGACCGTGTCCACTAATCGCCCCATAAATGATGCCCGGATTGACATCCGACAAGGCGCCGTAGTCGAGACCTAGCCCTTCCGCTTTTCCAGGTCGCATGTTGTGAAAAAATATGTCCGCATCGGCTGCTAGATCAAAGAGTAATTGGCGTCCTCTGTCCGTTTTCGCGTCTATTGAACAGAAACGCTTTCCTCGGTTAAGTGAGTAAAAAATGCTGTTGACCCCGTCGGGCCCAGCGCCCAATCCACCACTACGCAACGGGTCCGGACCCTCTGGACTTTCCACCTTCACGACCTGTGCCCCGAGTTCTGCCAGCATCATCCCAGCCATCGGCCCTGAATAGATCGAAGTAATTTCCACGACCTTGATTCCGGCGAGCGGGCTCTTTGTTTGGTTCGTCATATCGGTGAAGCTAGTCGCATCTCGGTTGTTTAACGACCGTTAATTCATTACATGTAGGGTCACGGGTTGGAGTCCCGTAGCGCTCCCGCCGACAGGTGTGTCAGCCCTGATCAGCTCTGTAACCGTTTGCCTCAATGAGGCAACATTGGCACCAGATCTGTGATCGACCGCTGGTCGTCAGCAGCAAATCAATTCTGCAAAATCAGACTACGCTTGTGATGCGATGGCGAGTTGTGAGGCCAAACAGCGACCATTGGGGGGAAATGTCGATGGAGATTCCAAACCGACCTGACGTTGAAGACTGGGAAACAGACTTCGATCACTTACACAATGATTACGCAGCAGATCCTTACTCTATTTGGAAAGAAATGCGTGAAGGGGGCTGCCCTGTCGCTCACACTGAACGTTTCCACGGACTGTATTTACCGACACGTCACGAAGACATTTCAGCGATTGCGCACGACACCGACCACTTCTCGTCGAAGTCAGTGGTGGTTAACGACTTGCCTGTAACCGACATCGGTGCTTTCCGCGCGCCGCCGATCACCTCCGACCCTCCTGATCATCAAGACCATCGACGCGCTCTTCTTCCAGCTTTTTCTCCCAAGGCCATACAAAAGTGGGTTCCAATAACTCGCGACATTTGTAACGAATTACTCGACCAATTTTCTGATAACGGATATTGCGATGCGAGCGCGGATTATGCGCAACACATCCCTGTGAAGGTGATCGCCCGAATGATTGGCATCCCCGAGGAGGATGGGGATCTCTTTCGCACATGGATTCATGACTTGCTTGAGGTAGGTCCCGCTGATCTCAACGTCGCCCAAGCAGCAACTCGCGAGGTTTTCGCCTATATGGGCGAGTACCTGAAAGAGCGTCGCGCAGAACCGCGTGACGATATTGTCACCTACTTTATTGAGGCCGAAGTTGACGGCTCCCCGATGGATGACAACCAAATTCTCGGAGGACTTTTCCTTCTTCTGGTCGCCGGGATCGATACAACTTGGAGTTCGATCGGCTCCTCGTTCTGGCACCTAGGGCAGCATCCAGAAGACCGTCGCAAGCTCGCCGAAGGCGCCGATGCATATGACTCTGCGGTCGAGGAGTTTCTGCGCTTCTATTCACCTGTCACCATGGCCAGAGTTGTGACTGAAGAAGTTGAGATATCGGGTACAACGCTGTGCCCGGGACAAAGAGTTCTTTTACCTTTCCCGTCAGCGAATCGTGACACCGAATTCATGGAAGATGCCGAGACATTCAAAATTGATAGGGAGGTGAATCGTCATTCTGCCTTCGGTCTTGGGATCCACCGATGCTTGGGGTCGAACTTGGCTCGAATGGAAATTAAGGTCGCACTTGAAGAGTGGGTTCGCAGAATTCCTGAGTTCGAATTGACCGACCCGAATTTGGTGTCGTGGTCAGGAGGTCAGGTGCGCGGGCCTCGAAATATACCTTTGCGCTGGTGAGTTGCAGTTTCAATTTTCCCGAAAGAAGTAATTAATGAAGATCGGTTTATTCACCCCATTGCGGTCCCCCGTCGCAACACCCGAATTCCTCAAAGACTTTGGACAAAAGGCTGAAGAGATTGGCATTCATTCAGTGTGGCTAGGCGAACACGTAGTCATATTCGATGAATATAAGTCTCGATATCCGGGCTCTTCTGATGGTGTTTTCAGATTCCCCGATGGTTCCGGACTCATGGATATGGTCAGCAGCATCGGATTTCTTGCCGCGTGCACATCCAAGCTTCGGTTGGGAACTGGAATTTGTATTCTCCCTCAGAACAACCCGGTCTATGCCGCAAAGGAATACGCCACTCTAGATTTCTTATCCAATGGCCGCCTCGACTTCGGAGTCGGGGTTGGGTGGAGTTGGGAAGAATTCGAAGCATGCGGAGCTCCATGGCCAAACCGCGGAAAAAGATGTGACGAATATCTTGAGGTCATAAACACTCTGTGGAATGACGAGCTGAGTTCGTTCTCGGGAGACATGTACAACCTGGCGCCGTGCCGCATGCACCCGAAACCAGTTCAAAAAGGTGGGATTCCGATCTGTATCGGGGGACACTCCGATGCTGCTCTCCGCCGGACCGCCAAATACGGTAATGGCTGGTACGGAATCAATCTCTCTCCTAATGAAAGCAGCGAGATGGTTTCGCGACTAGCAACCTTTCTTGAAGCAGAAGGTCGATCGATAGACGAAATCGAGATTCACGTCGGAGCAGTCAACGACCAAATGGACGCTTCGATGGTCGAGGCCTACGCAGAAGCAGGTGTGACTCAACTCCTTATCCCATTCTTGCGGCAAGGGACTAAACACCTTGATGCAAATCTAGAAATCATTGCACCATTTATCGAAGTATCTCAGAGCATCAGTTAGCTTCAGAAATACCTTGATCATCCAAGTTCGATGAGGCTTCAAGCTCGTTCGCAGTCATCGATCGCGCTGAAGATTCCACTGGCCTAACCTCCGGCAACTCATCACCAGAAACGCCTAGCTCGCTAAAACGTCTGAGGGTTGGCAACACTCTGCTTTCTACGCTGCCAACCATTTCGTTATATGCCTTCGTAGCTGATTCTAATCCTCGCCCTGTCTTCGCCATAGCAGCCAAAGTGGTGCCAACACGATGATGTAATTCGCGACCATGCTCTTCTACTTTCTTGGCATTCTCAGCTAATTGGGTTGTTTGCCAACCCCGGGCAATAGTTAGAAGAAGCGCCATCAGACTCATCGGTGACGCAATTACCAC
>MDSV01195022.1_pt1 | contig 10233 bp, 1 predicted proteins | sample 810851 | NCBI WGS metagenome assembly MDSV01 (sample SAMN05326640, study PRJNA326480) | marine metagenome | isolation source: seawater | place: Atlantic Ocean: North East | collected 2012
CATCGACATCATTTAAGGACTCTATACTAAAATTACGATACTCAAATCTCTGAGCACCTGGACTTCCAATAATTATTTTCCCTTCGCCAAGTCCACCATCGAGATCGGTTAAGTCTTGTAACCTTACAGATCTTGCATCCCAACTGGTTCCATCATAGTAAAGATATTTTCCAGCTGAAATATCTGTAACATTAAAATTCCCAATATCGTTCATTGATAATTTTTTAGATTCCCACTTTTCTCCATTGTAGGTTAAAAAGCTTCCATCTTCTAAATTATTGATTTCCACACCATTAAGAAAATCTAAACTGATGCTCATGGATCGATATTTATTTAAATCAAAATCATAAACTAAAACATTATTGGAGGGCGCATCGCCATCATCTGATATTGGAGGAACGACATCTTTCAATCTTGATAAGATATTAATTGTTGGCATCCATACATCATTGACATGATCCCATGCTAAGAATTCACCGGGATCTGGATTACCAGAACTTGGATGAAATGCACCATTCGGTGCGTCGACATCTGGTGAAAACATTAAGATAGCACCAGTCGGAATTTGGTTACCATTCGTTACTGCTGTAGTAATTTTTTTACCAAGTAACTTTTCAACTTTTAAATTCTCTAATGTTCCGGAAACTTCTGTAACATCACTTGTTGGCAACTGATACTTATCAATATCTAACATTGTGTTGTCGAGATAAGTGGCTTTCCACTCACCATCGACATACACCAACGTATTTTTGTTTTCTGGAGAAAGCACTGAAATTGGCTCTCCTCGGAGTTTAAGCGTATCATCTGCAAGGTTTGCAAAATCTGCGATTGCACTTTTTATAGCGTAGGGTTGGCTTGTAAGTGCAACTAAAGCGAGCTTTTCGACTCCATCTTCAACAATTGTGAACCCGACCTTTAGGTTTTCGTGTTCAAAGAGTGACTCATTAAGGACCACTGAGTCACCATTTGAATCCGAACCTGTTCCCAGAAGAACGGCCTCAATAAGACCATTCGTAATGGTGACAGAAAAACTCTTCCGCCACACAAATTCATCTTCAGATAAATATAAACCTATTTTGACTGTTTCAGGGCTAATGGTATTAATCTCCGTACCATCGCTATACCTCAAAACAGCAGAAACGTTCAGCTTCATTGGTATAGTCGTTGATGCTATTCCATAAACTGAACTTATTAATATAATTATTACAGTAAATAATACTTGCCTAAATTTCAAAGCTTTTTGTCCCCCTACACTACTGTTATTAGGTTTTACCCATTATTAGGGCACAAAAAACATTGATTATATTTAATTTATTGTAAATTTTATTAAAATTTTACTATTTTCTAAATTTAGCCTCATTTTTTAATCTTTTTCAATCAATATTTTTTAATTAAAATATGTTTTTTTTTTTATATTAAATATAATCGATATAACTATCCTGTACTGGTATGTTTAAACTATTTTTTTTCTATCTAATTAAAATCTAGTCATTAGAAACAAAATGAGTTCAGGCTTTTTTTTTGATCAAAATCTAATAAATATTACATTTTTATTGAGTGTTTAAACATATTTAAACCACGAATTTAGTCCGTCTATTATATGTTTAAACATTTCAAAGAATTCATACAAATAATGCAAATTAAACTCATATTTTTACCATTTTGAAATTATTTTTTATATAATACGATAATAAATATGATCAATAACTATAATTCGCATAAGATTATTAGTTCAACTAATTAAAGCTTCAGAAAAAATTAAACTTAATTTACTTAAATAGATAATAGTAGATCATCATATGATGGTAACGGCCATATCTCTTTAGAGACTAATGCTTCCGCTTGATCAACATCATCTCTCAATGACTGGAGTAGATCAACACCTTTAGTTGCTGTCTTATACGCTTTTTCATATGAATCGTCTTCATTATCTGTTGCATCAATAAACTTGTTTAAGTAATCAATTTTTGTTTGAAGCTTTGAATAAATCTCTTCTAATGCTCTGAAGTCATTTTGGATTCCAACACAATTTAATTTTAAATTTGTGCCATGTGAATACGTGCTACCCAACTGATTAAGCTGCCCTAATATGGCAGGCATTACCTCTCTTCGACAAATATCTACAGCCAATCGAAATTCAACTAGCTTTGTATTTGAATAAGCATCAAACTTGATCTCAACTCTTGATTCTAATTCTCTTTTTGTTAACACATTAAATGTTTCAAATAATTTAATGCACTCGTCATTTAAATTATATCTAAGTGCTTCTGGCGTTGTCTCAACAACAAATAGCTTCCGTTTCTTTGCCTCTTTTTTCCATGCTTCGTCATAGTTATTGCCTTCAAATCGAATGGCTTTTGTTTCTTTTAAAACATCTCTTAAAACGACCAATGCATTTTTCTTAACATCGCCTTTTTTCTTTTCAAGTTTTTCAATCAATTGTTGATAACCATATGCACATAACATATTCATAATTTTGGCAGCATCTGCTCCATTGGCTGAAGAACCAAGTGCTCTTAACTCAAACTTGTTACCAGTAAATGCAATTGGCGAGGTTCGATTTCTATCAGATATATCTTTCATTACCTTTGGTAAAGCTTCAATTCCATGATTGATTGTATTTAATGTTTTGTCAGTAAATGTTTTCGCTGACTCAATTGAATCTAAAATTTCATTTAGATAATCACCTAAATAAATTGATAATATCGCAGGTGGCGCTTCATGAGAACCCATTCGATGCTCATTTCCAGCATCTGAAATTGCAGCACGTAGTAGCCCTGAATACTGATGAGTACCGATTAATAATGCACCTAATGTCATCAAGAATGAAATGTTTTTCATTGGTGATCTAGATGGTTCTAGATAGTTTGTACCCGTATTATCGCCAATCGACCAATTCATATGTTTCCCTGAACCATTAAGGCCAGCGAAAGGTTTCTCGTGATGGATAATTAAGAAGTCGTGCTCTTCAGCTACTCTTCTCATGATATCCATTGTTTGTAAGTTATGATCAATAGCTAAACTGATCTCTTCATATAATGGTGCGATTTCAAATTGATTGGGTGCCACTTCGTTATGTTTTGTTTTTGCAGGGATTCCATATCGATATAGTTCTAAATCAAGTGCACCCATGAATTCAGAAATTCTTGGTCTTATCGATCCAAAATAATGATCTTCCATTAATTGACCTTTTACAGGTGGCGCACCAAAAATTGTACGGCTACAGATCATTAAATCTTTTCTTTTTTCAGCGATATCTAATGGGATCAAGAAATACTCTTGCTCCATACCTGAAAAAACTTTTATTCTTTTTGCCTGACGGTTTCCCAATAACTTTTGCAATTTAATGGCATATGTATTTAATGAACTAATTGACCGGTGTAACGGTGTTTTCATATCCAAAGCTTCACCTGTCCAAGATAAGTAGATTGATGGAATGATTAAACTTTTCACTTCATACTCATCACGAATGAACATTGGTGATGTCGGATCCCACGCTGTATACCCTCTTGCTTCGAATGTTGATCGTATTCCTCCAGATGGAAAGGATGATGCATCAGGCTCTGATTGAATTAATTGACTGGGTGAAAATTTTTCTATGATATGGCCATTACCATTATAATCGATAAAAGCGTCATGCTTTTCAGCTGTACCACTTCGTTGTGGTTGAAACCAATGCGTAAAATGAGATGCACCTTTCTCTATTGCCCATTCTTTTACTGCTCTTGCTATATCACTGGCTATATTTTCATTTAATGAGGCACCATTATTAATGGTATCCATATATTGATCAAATGTTTCAGATGTTAATCGCTTTTTCATCTCCTCTTGACCAAATACTAATTCTCCGTAATTTTCAATTATCTTACCCATAATGTCTCCTTAAATCAAAACCTGATATAATAATATAGGATCGCACCCAAATGAGCAACATCTCACCATTTACTTAATTTTCGATTAATTCCCCCTACGATTTAGCATAATCTTCAATTTCAACACCCTAAAAACACTATATTTATGTAAAATAGACAAAAAATGCTCAATGAAAGCAACACAACACCATTTAAAATGGCTAGAGCTATCAAGTTACCATCAGGAAAAATTTTGCAATTGATTACTGGCTTAACAATTGTTTAACGAGCTTTTTAAGCTCTTTAATTTCGTCATCTTTTTCTTCATTACTTGCCAATAACTTCTGCACTGTCTGTTCAAGATCCTCAATTTGATCTTCAATTTTCTTTATATTCGATAATTCCTTTTCGATATCTTTTATCTCGGACTCTACTTTATTTATGCCTTCAACTCGGTCGGCTATTTCATCCACCTTATCACCTAAATCTTTTGTATCAGCGACTTCAACCTTAATTGCATCAATATCCGTTTGGATTGCCAATAGCTCTTCATCTTTTTCAATTTTCAATTCTTTGACTCCTGCGATTGCGTACATTCCAAAATCTGAGTATCCGATGGTTTTATACGAAACGTTCGTTGATGGGTTCTCCATCTCAGATATCATCTGAGGAAAATAAGGCTCAACCTCTTGTGCAATAAACCCTATCTCGTGACGGTTATCCTCTTTCCATTTATATTCTCTTAGCTGGATCGCCATAATATTATCCAGCATGCCACCCTTATCCACAATATCCTTCTTCAACCGACGATCTGACCAATAATCAAAATTTCGATCTCCATCCCATGATACTCGTCGATGATGACCATGATGAGAGTAGGTTGTATAAAATACGATACCCCGTGAATGATTATAAATTTGGGAATAATTACCGTGATGATCAATCCCATACGTTCGACCTCTAATTTCTGCGTTTCCAAAATAGACATTTTTATTATTATAAGTTCTAATCCAAGAATGATCGGTCATTCTCCATCCGCCACCATAGCTGTTAAAATAAATTCCAGCCTGACCATCTACTCTGAGCCAGTCCCCTTGAACATGAACTCCATTTTTTGCGTAGTGACGGCCACGGGTACTAAGAGTATTAATATTTGTAGTGCCATCGGGATTTAGATAATATCCGGTATTACCTTGATCATAAATAATGTGTGCTCGAATATCGTTCACTACACTTACATGATGTGGATCTATGTAATAGCCCGTATTATTACTGTCATAAAATCTTGGGGCACGAATATCACCAGCTGCCCAAATTCGGCCACCGCTAGCTTCCAAAATAATACGAATATCTCCATCAGCAGCTACGTATTGCCCCCAACCACTTGGCCTAGCGCCGCTAGTCCCCCAAAAGTTTGAGTGAGAATACCCAATACCGTACATATCATTTAAGCTACTATGGGATGGCAAATGAGACGTACCGATCGTATAAATCGGGTTCGTGTATCTGTCTGAACCGCCGTGCCCCACATTCTGAGCACCCACTTGGTAACCATAATCATAATAGTATCTACGTAGACGTCCTTTATCATCAATTTGCACTTTCCAATGATCATCCTTATTTCTAAATTCAAATAGTGGCGACCCATTATGCCCTGATCTGAAATAAGTTGTAGAATTATTACCATAATAAAACCGCTCTCTTCCGTCACTTGATTTGTGCCACGTATTAATTGAGGTACCCATTCCGCCGCCAATCGATGTACCATCTGACTTTACAAAGTTATCAGCGGTTAATGTACCACTAATCACCGCACTACCGGCAACTGCAAGTGCATTATCCCCCGGTCGGGTATTAATACCCAATCCCACACGATTGTTGCCCCGATACTTTTCTTGAAATAAAAAGCCACCTGCTTTTGAGCTTGGGGTTAATTGCACACCATATGATTGAGATCCGCCACCTCCGCTGTAGTGTTCATGAAATATCCAGTCATTTTCGCTCCCTTTAAATCTTAAAAATGCATCACGATCCCAGCTGTCACGCCAATCACTAATCGGAATATTTCCAGCCGAACCAAATGCACCACCTTCAAGCGCTGATTTAGCCCCATATATATCTAAAGTTGTTAAAGGGCCTCGAGCACCTTTTCCAACTCCGACACGTTTATTTACGCCATCTAATGTTAAGACCGTATGGGTATCATTGATGACTCCATGTGGATTTTCAACACCATTTACATCAGCGTAACCGAACTCTAAAAACCCTTTACGAGCACCCCAGTTCCCCATATTAATAACAAATTTTCTGTAATCATTTATATTTCCTGGATTTGCTGATGCAAATGTTAATGTCGACCCATGATCATTATTCGCCTGACTAGAGGCAATGACAAGATCACTATACGAAGATGATAACACCAATTGAGCCCTATCATTTGTAGATGGGTCATAAATTCCAGTAAATCGATTTTGGCCGCCATTTGAAGAACTTGATCGAGTAATATTGACACGACCATTATCAATATGGAGCTTGGATTGTGGGTCTGAAGTTCCAATTCCAATATTACCATCATCCTTCATCAAGAAAGAAAACCCAACACCTGACCGCCAAAAACCTAACCCATCTTGGGCGTCTCCAGCGTTGTCTCGACCAAACCACCATGCTAAGGAACTATCGTCGTAAAAACCAATTGCCCGCTCAGTATTCGAAGGACCACTTAAAATGATACTTAAATTTGAATTACTGGTATCTGTCGTATTAATTTCTACGCCAGGCGCATCTCTAGAAGAGTTGGTGATATCCAATCGTGCACTTGGGTCCGTTGTTCCAACTCCAATATTTCCATTACTATTTTTAATAGTCAATGCATTTTGCCAGCCTGAACCAGATGCATATTTATCGATATGAAAATCCTTATTTGTCGCACTTTCTCTGATACCCCACTCCCTTTGGTTATCTCCCGTTGCCAAATATATTCCACCACCACCGACTGTATCCGTATTATTTTTCACCAATATATTCCCGGCTACTGATAATTTCTCATAGGAATCTGTAATTCCAATCCCTACATTTCCGTCATTATAAAATGCATTTGTACCACTCTTTTGAAATACACCACTTCCAAATAGTGCCCCATTTTTGTATAAATTACCGGTAAAATTGATATCCCCAGAAATATCGATCTTATAACTAGGATTTGTTGTACCCACACCGACATTACCGTCATCTTTGATAAAGAATGCATGATTGACACCTGCGCGCCAAAACCCAATTCCATTTTGAGCTTCACCTGCATTATCCCTACCAAACCACCATGCTAAAGTACTATCGTCGTAAAATCCAATGGCGCGCTCTGTATCTGCAGCACCCCTTAAAATTATACTAAAATTACCATTACCAGTATCTGCAGTATTTATTTCTATGCCAGGTATTGATGGCGTTGTACCCGTTATATCCAATCGTGCACTTGGACCTGTCTCACCAATCCCTACGTTACCATTTGCATCAATCTTCATTGCAGCTGCATTATTTTGAACTTCAAAATTTATACCATTTATATTTTTACTAAAAATGTTTAATTGCGATGTATTTGTTCCGATACCATAGTCACAGCCAGGATTAAAAACACACCACTTTTCAGCAATCCCCCATCCGGCGACCTCTAATTTGGCGGTATCGCTCGCACCCACTGATTCGGATTCACCACTTGAATAATCTTTACCAATTAATACGTTGCCATCACTATAATAGGCCTGATTTGAATCATTTTTCTTAAATGCGCCACTTTCATAAATCTCGCCATTCTTTAATAACTCGCCAGTAAAATTGATATCACCTGCAACATCAAATAAATACCCTGGTGCAGCTGTACCAACCCCAACATTACCATTCTCTAAAATCCGTAATCTTTCTGCAGAATTTGTATAAAACCCCATACCTGCTAATGCATCTAATCCTGTCCCATACCGAATTCGACCCAAGAAATCTGAATTACCTGAATTATGAACAAAATCTATCCAACCGCCAGAATCTGAATTAGAAATAATTTGAATTGCGCCATAAGCTCCAGAAACGCCACCCATTGCTACACCTGGATCACTATTAAATTCATTAAAATCAGTTTCTGCACCGGTAAAATAACCATAACCATCTGCATACACATTTCCTATCACATCTAATTTATTGGTCGGACTATCCGTACCAATGCCTACATTTCCGTCGTTATAAAAGGCACTTGTTCCATTCTTTTTAAATGCGCCACTTTCATAAATCTCGCCATTTTGTAATAAATCGCCACTAAAATTGATATCTCCGCCGACATCAAATGTGTACCCTGGTGATGATGTCCCAACACCAACATTACCGCCCCATGCATTTAAACTGATATGCTCTTTTTGACTTGCATCTGTTGATTTAAATGATTCAATATCAATTCCCCCATCGCTTGTACTTGCATTCAATATTAATGCATTATCTTTGGATTGATTAACCAATTTTATTCCTCCACCCGATACCTCAAGCGCTTGGCTAGGGTCTACCGTACCAATTCCTACATTTCCGCCATATGGCTGTAAATGAATCTGCCCGCCATTTCCACCATCAGATGTCTGCCATGCAAATTTTCCAGAGCCACCATTATTTTTAATGTATGACATATCACTTTCATTTCCTGTATTTAAACTGATTCCACTTGTATTGATACCGAATTCGCCGCCAGTCGTCGTCTTCGCTGCTGTACCAACAATGATATTTCCAATGACATGCAAGGACTCCTCGGGAGAATCGGTACCAATCCCGACATTACCATCTACAAAATATGCTTGGTCAGCATCATTACGTTTAAATGCTCCGCTCTCATATACCTCACCATTCTTTAATAAGTCACCTGAAAAATTGATATCACCACTTACATCAAAGGTATATTCAGGCTCCGCCTTATTAATGCCTAATTCATTGAAGTAACTAATCGTTATACTATTACCATCTGTTATGCTCAGTTCCTGGCCATCAAAGTTCAATTCCTGCTGATAACCATCGGGTACCCCCAACCCGATTATATCGGCCTTCTCAATATCTAACTTTTCAAATGCAATCGCGGCACCCTCAGCCACCTCACTATTCACTATAAATTTATTTTCAATGGCAGACCAATCTACAGTTGTGACACTCACAACGCCAGTTGCGCTCACATCAATTGACGTACCTGACGTGTACGGTGTCAAACTTCGTATGTCTTCGGCTACGATATCTAGCTTTGTAAAATCAATAGCTGCACTATCAGAAACCTCAGAATTTATAATACTTTTACTTGTTACATTATCCCAACTGACAGTTGATGCAACCACATTGGTAAGCTGACTACCATCACCGGCAAAACTACCGGCTGTCATTGTCCCCGTCACACCAGCATCAGTGTTTATGCTTAAACCAGTAAATATTGGGCTATCTGATTGAGCAACGGCCTGCCCGATTGCAATCTCTCCTGATCCACTCAATGTTACACCCGTTCCTGCAGAATATGGATTTAGACCTCGAATATTATCTGCTGAAATATTTAATTTATCAAAACTAATGCTTGCATCTGATGCGATATCAATATCAACAATCGAACCATTCTCTATTTCATCACTTCCTACAGACTCTGATGCTAGATCATCTTTAGTTAGGGTCTCATCCTGAATTTTAGCTGATGAAATTGTATCATCTGCTATGTCGATATCTTGGATCGTTAAATCTTTAATCTGTGCACTTTCGATATCAGATAAATTACTTGCATCAATATTTGATATTTGACTACCGTCACCTATAAAATATCCCGCAGTTAATGTTCCTGTGATACTAGAATCACCATTTATTGTTAAGCCTGAAAATATTGGAGATTGATCATCACCAATATCTTGACCAATTTCGATTACCCCTTGTGGTGAAATCACTACACCTGTACCTTGAGAATATGGGCTTAACCCTAAGATATCTGTACCTAAAATTGATAATTTAGAAAATGAAATTGCAGCATTTGTATTGATATCTTCATTTTTGATTGAGTCATTAAATATTTTGGATGAGTCCACTGCATTATTGGCTAAATCTTCCCCGATGATACTTTCATTTTCGATTGCTAACGAACCAACTGATCCCTCAGCCAGATCCTCTGCTAAAATTGTTCCATCTAGAATTTCACTGGTCTCAATTGCACCTTCTGCAATATCAATGGCTAATATTGATTCATCTTCTATCTGATCGCTACCTACATCTGTTAATGCATTTGAATCAATATTTGATAATTGGCTTCCATCACCAATAAATGTTAGTGCTGTAACTGTTCCTTGTACATTTAAATCCTGAAATTCAGGACTATCATCAGCTCCAATCGCTTGAC
>MDSV01036550.1_pt1 | contig 10232 bp, 10 predicted proteins | sample 810851 | NCBI WGS metagenome assembly MDSV01 (sample SAMN05326640, study PRJNA326480) | marine metagenome | isolation source: seawater | place: Atlantic Ocean: North East | collected 2012
GTAGCTCTTCCTACAACACCTTTTACATCTTGAGTGTCATTAATTTTTTGTATGAACTCGCTGGATTGATCTATTACAGTAATAGAATGACCTTGAGCTGATAATTGTTTTGAAATCGAGAAGCCAACCCTCCCGGCACCGCATATAATTATATTCATTTAATTGACGCCTTTTATACCTAAAGTTTTAAGTTTTCTATGAAGAGCAGATCTTTCCATTCCAATGAATTCTGCAGTTTTAGATATATTTCCTTTGTGTTTTTTTAATTGTGAAGTTAAGTAATTCTTTTCAAATTTTTCTCTAGCCTTCTTAATAGGGTAAGAATAAACATTTTCGTCGATATCACTTTTTTCAGAAGCGCTTTTTTGTGTTAAAGCATCATGCACCAATTGGTTAACGTTATTTACATTTTCGTTAAGTGATAATATTGATATCCTTTCAACTAAATTTCTTAATTCTCGAACATTACCTGGCCAATCATATTTGTAATATAAATCAAAATTAACATCGAATTTAGTTTCATTAATTCCATTTAATTCAGCAATTTTTTTAGAAAAGTAATTTAATAATAGAGGAATATCTTCTGATCTATCTTTTAATGGGGGTAAAAATATTGGAACAACATTTAATCGATGATAAAGATCTTCTCTAAAATTTCCATTATCTACTTCTTCTCTAATATTTTTACTAGAAGTACTTATGATTCTTACGTTAACGTTAATTTCTTTTGTACCATTAACTCTTCTGAATTTTTGATCAATTAAAACTCTTAAGATTTTTGCTTGAGTTTCTAGTGGAATCTCAGTTACTTCATCAATCAATAAAGTTCCACCTTTGGCTTTTTCAAAAAAACCATAATTTATTGTATCGTTTGCATTTTCGGAACCAAAAAGTTCTAATTCATACTTTTGTGAGTCTAGTAATGCACCATTGACTACAACAAAAGGTTTATTTGATCTTGGTGACTGTTTATGAACTTGTCTTGCTATAAGCTCTTTACCTGATCCAGCTGGCCCTGAAACAAAAATTCTACTCTCAGTATTGCTTAGTTTAGCGATTAAGCTCTTAATTTTCTCTATTGCTTGACCTTTTCCAATTATATCATATGAATGAAAAAGTTTACTTTCCAAAGCTCGCTTTTCCTTTTTTAAATCTACATTTTCAATAGCTCTATTAATAAAATTTAATAGTCTTTCAGATGAAAAAGGTTTTTGAATAAATTCAAATGCACCAAGTTTTAAAGAATCCACAGCCATCTGAACATTAGCATGGCCAGATATCATTATAGCTGGAACATCTTTGTCAATTTTTTTTAAACGTATTAACAATTCAATACCATCATTATCGCCTTTGTCTAATTTGACATCCAAAATAGCAACGTCTGGTAATTTTTTATTAATTTCTAATAAAGCTTGATCAAAATTTGCAGCTTCTCTAACAATCATTCCTTGGTCCCTTAAAATACCTGAAATTAATTTTCTTATATCTAAATTATCGTCTACTACTAAAATCTCACTAGCCATAATGTTTTGGGAATAAAATTTCTACTTTTGCTCCATCCTTAATGGTGTTAAATAAAATTGTACTATTATGATCACTTATAACTTTAGTTACTATAGCCAAACCTAACCCAGTTCCTTTTTTTTTCGTCGTATAATATGGTGTAATCATTTTTGATTTATCAGCTTGTTCAAAACCAACCCCGTTATCAATAACGGTAACGTATATATAGTCACTATCATCTTTAATATCTATGTTAATTTTTCCTTTAAAATCAACATTTTTGCTTTTCTTTTCATTAATTGACTCGATGGAGTTTTTTATCAAATTAACAAAAACTCTATTGAGCTGCTCTTCATCCCCATTTATGTCGTTGGAAGATTTTACGCTTGAGACTACAAAGCTTAAATCTTCTTCTGACAACTTATGTAGATTTACTGATCTAGAAATTATTTTATTTACATTAATTTTTTTGAGAACTGGTTTTGGCATACGCGCAAAATCAGAAAATTCGTTTACTAAAAATTCGATATCTTTTATCTGTTTTGTTATAGTATTTAAATAATCAGATAAATTTTCATCCTTAACATCGGCTTTATTTAAATACTTTTCTCTAATTCTATCTATTGACAATTGAATAGGTGTAAGTGGATTTTTTATTTCATGGGCTAATTTTCGTGCAACACTTTCCCATGCCGCATGTCTTTCTGACAAAAGTAATTTATCTTGTTGTTTTTTTAATTTTTCAATCATTGAATTAAAGTTTAAATTCAATTTTTTAAATTCTTTATCAGTTTCGATTTGTTTGACTTTTGCACTTAAATCACCTGAGCTTATCTTTTCAGAAGCAGTAATTAAATTAATAATTGGTATCGTAAGTCTTGAAGCAAAATTAATAGAGAGAATAATTGAAAGAAAAAGAAGTAAAGAAACAATTAATAAATAAATTACCGCAAATGTAATTTTAATTCCCGTTTTGCTCTCTTGTACACTATAATAAAAACTGACCGCCTCCCCAGATTGTTTAAGGTAATTTATTACTTTAGGATCCATAAATTTTACAATATAAAGATACGTATCAATAAAATTATTTAGTTTAACAAGTGCTGATGTCCTGTTTGTACTAGGATCAATTATTCTTGCCGGTTTACCATCCAACGATATTATGAAAGCTTCTTCAGGAGGTGGGACAAAGTCTTTTGATTCATCGGCTACATTTGAAATTATTATATTTCCTGAGCTGTCTAATAAATAAACTTCATCTAATCTTCTCAACAATCTTTGAGATGATATTAAATTCATAAACAGTTTAGGATTTTCGTAGTACAAATTTGAGCGATTATTAACATCTAAAACCATTAAAGAAATATCGGCCTCAATAGAATTTCTAATTTGATTAACATAGCTTTCTGCCACTTTTGCAGAATTATTAACTGCTATCTTTATTTTATTGTCAAAATATTTCTGAAGCCCAACGTTAAATAAGAAAAGTGAAAATATAGCTATTATAATTGAAGGTAGTAAAGTGGTAGTTGAAAAAAAAAGTATATACCTTAAGCTTGTTTCTGATCCTAACTTACCTTTTCTTCGATCATTTAAAATTTTAAACGTTTTTTGAATAATTAAAGTAAAGAATAAAACTAATAAAAATAGGTCAGAAAAAAGTAATATTTGTAGGTTAAAATCATTTAACCTAATAAAACCTTGATTGATAAAAGTAAAAAATGTTAATAGCCCAAATATTATACAAATGAAAGATGTTGCTATTACCCATTTATAATTTTTAATGGTATGAATCATTTATTGAATAATAGTTAAAATTTAAAATTAATATATGGCAATTTTAAAAAAATGAGCTTATTTCTTGTACTATTAGCAGCGGGAGACGGTAAAAGGCTGAAATCTAATACTCCCAAACCTTACAATATTGTCAATAATAAAACGGTAATAGAACATTCGTTAGATATCTTTAAAAATTTTAATAAAATAAAAAAAACTATAATAGTCTTTAATAAAAAGCACAAAAGCCGACTAAAAAAATTAAAACTTAGAAATATTATAAAATTAACTGGTGGTAAGACCAGACAAGAATCCACTTTCATAGCCTTAAAAAAAATTAAAAAAATGGGTTGTAAAAAAGTATTGATACACGATGCTGCTAGGCCTTCTCCATCAAAAAAAATTATAAGTGAAGTAATTAAGAATCTTAATAGACATCACGCAGTGGTTCCCATAATAAAAATAAATGATGCTACAAAACGTGTTGAAAAAAATAATATTTTTAAAAATATTAGACGCAAAAGTTTAAGATTTTCACAAACACCACAAGGTTTCACTTTTAAAAAAATATATGAAAAACATATGAAAAATAGAAATGAATCTTTTGATGACGATTCTTCTTTATTCACAAGAGATGAAGAAAAAGTGCTAACTATAAAAGGTAGTAAAAGAAATTTAAAAATTACTGATAGAGAAGATCTAGATATATTTAAATCTTTAAAAAATAGAAAAACATACTATGGAGTTGGTTTTGATATTCATAGATTAGTAAGAAACAGAAAACTTTACCTTGGTGGAGTAAAAATACCTTTTGTTTTAGGATTAGAAGGTCATTCAGATGCAGATCCAGTTCTTCACTCCCTTATAGATGGTTTATTAGGAGCATGCAGATTAGGTGATATCGGAAAATTGTTCTCTGACAAAAACAAAAAATATAAAAACATAAGATCAACAATTTTATTAAAAAATACAATTAAGCTTATCAAAGCTAAAAATTTTGAAATAAATAACATTGATATCAATATCATTACTCAAAAACCTAAGATAAAAAAATATTCTAAAAAAATGATAAATACTATAAGTAAGTTGTGTGAAACAAATCCAAATCAAATTAATATTAAGGGTAAAACAACGGAGAAACTTGGTTTAATTGGAAAAGAAAAAGCTATAGCTTCAGAAGTTATAGTCTCAGTTACTAAATATGATTAAAAAATTTAATTTATTGTTTCTTACATTTTTCATGATTGGAAAAATAAAACATGCACCTGGAACATTTGCTTCTTTTATTACATGTTGTTTATTCTTAGTTTTAATTAATATTACTAACATTGTTGTTATATTTTTTATTACATTAATAATTTTTTGTTACTCCTTTGTAGCAATAAATTATTCATTTGATGAGTTTAGTTCTGATGACCCTCAAGAAATCGTAATAGATGAGGTTGTTGGTCAAATGTTATTATTGTTGGCTATACCTATATATGAAACTTTGTATCTTCTACCAACAATATACTATTGTATTTTGGCATTTTTATTATTTAGATTATTCGATATATGGAAACCTTTTCCTATAAATTATGTCGACGAAAATATTCAAGGACCATTAGGTATTATGTTGGATGACATAGTTGCAAGTCTTTATTCAATTATTATTTTAACTTTTCTATTTTTCTTTTTAGGTGGATAAATTAGTGAAATTAATTTCCAAAAATATTGTAAAAAAACTTATTAAAAAAAAAATAAAGATTTCTATTGCTGAATCTTGTACTGGAGGTATGCTTTCAAGTGCCATTACCTCTATCAATGGATCTTCTAAAGTTTTTACACTTGGTTTAGTTGCTTATTCTAATCAATCTAAGATTAAGATTCTTAAAGTTAAAAAAAAATTAATAGGAAAATATGGTGCTGTAAGCGAACAGGTTTGCTTAGCTATGGTTAAAAATATTGCTAAAATTGCTAAAACTAACATATCAGTTTCTGTAACAGGAATAGCTGGTCCAGCCGGTGGTACAAAAAAAAAGCCAGTGGGTTTAGTTTATATAGGTTTAAAAAAAGATAATAAAATTAATATAAAAAAATACTTATTTAAGAATAAAGGACGTTTTTATATTCAAAAATCTACTGTGATCAAATGTTTACGCTTAATCCTGGGAGCTCTTAAATAATTCTATTGCTCTTTTTTCGAAGGCATCAGCTATTTTTTTTAATCCAATATCAAAAGACTTGATCATTAAAGTGTTTAAAATTTTATTTTTTAATTCAAAGTCTACATGAAAATTTACCTCGCTATTCATTCCTTTTTGCTTAAATAACCATTTGTTTTCTAAGTGTTTTAAAGGACCGCCCATGTTTGTTACGCGGATTAAATCTGACGATTTTTCATAAACTACATAGCTTTTGAAAGTTTCATTAAAAAAACTTTTACCAATAGTTAGATCAGCTGTGATTTCAACTTTATCCCCTTTTACATTCCTGCTGTGAATTTTGCCGTTAAGACACCACGGAACAAATTCTGGATATTTTTCTATATCAAGAACCATCTTGATTAAATTTTCTTTAGAACAGGGTATATCTTTAATTATTGAAGCTGATGGCATTGAGATTGTCTTTCTCTCAATTTTTTCATTTGAGCAAAGTCTTCGTCTGCATGATAAGAAGATCTTGTAAGTGGTGAAGAAGCTACAATTAAAAAACCTTTTGATAATGCTAATTCTTTTAGTTGATGAAATTCTTCAGGATGTACGTAACGATCCAATGGATAATGTTTTACTGTAGGTTGTAAATACTGACCAATAGTTAAAAAATCTACATTTGCAGACAATAAATCATCCATTACTTGAAGTACTTCATCTTTAGTTTCCCCAAGTCCAAGCATAATGCCAGACTTGGTAAATATTTTCTTATTCATTTTTTTTACTGATTTTAATAAATCAACTGAAGCAAAATATCTAGAGCCTGGTCTTACTTTTCTATATAGCCTAGGAACAGTTTCTATATTGTGATTAAATACATCAGGGTTAGCATCAACAACTATTTTATAAGATTCTCCTTTTCTTAAAAAATCAGGTGTCAGAACCTCTATAGTAGTTTTTTTATTTATTTTTCTTGTTTGTTTTATTACTTTGGAAAAATGATTGGCGCCACCATCTTCAAGATCATCTCTGTCAACTGAAGTTATAACTATATGTTTTAAATTTAATTCCTTGGTTGCTAGGGCTATTTTTGATGGTTCTAATGGATCCAAAAAATCAGGTTTACCTGTCTTCACATTACAAAAAGAACATGCTCTTGTGCAAGTATCTCCCATTATCATAAATGTTGCATGTCTCTTGCTCCAACATTCTGAAATATTGGGACAGCTAGCTTCTTGACAAACAGTATGAAGTTTTTTTTTATTAATAATTTCTTTAGTCTTAAAATAGTTTTGAGTATCAGTAATTTTAGTTCTTATCCAAACTGGTTTTTTCTTTATTGGATTGACTGGATTATTAATTTTTTCTGGATGTCTTGGTTTCATCAATATCTACGTAAATTTTTTCATTTGGTTTACCAACGAGAAATTTTTCTCTATATAACATTTCTATATAGTCTAGATTCACTTTCTCAGTAAGTAAATTAATTTTTTTTTCTACTAAGTTTAATTGAGTTGTAAGTGATTTTTTTTCTTGGATGAGTTGATCTTTTATTTTTTGTTTCTCATAATACGAGACAAGTCCTCTTTCTCCTTCCAAGAGATTAAATATGACATAAAGAAATAAGAAAATGCTGATTAAAGTAAATTTTTTGTTATTAATTATTTCTACAAATTTCATATAATTAAACTTTAGCTATTTTTGCAGAATTGCCAAGTTCATCTTCTATCTTCAATAAACGATTGTATTTAGCCACTCTTTCAGACCTAGTTAACGAACCCGTTTTTATTTGAGATGAATTTGTTGCAACTGCCAAATCAGCTATAAAAGTGTCTTCTGTGTCACCAGATCTATGTGAGATAATCGTTCTAAAATTATTTTTTTGGGCTAAATTGATGGCATCTAAAGTTTCGCTCACCGTACCAATTTGATTTAATTTAATTAATATCGCATTAGCTGATTTTTCTTCAATACCTTTTTTTAACCTTTTGACATTTGTAGCAAACAAATCATCACCCACGATCTGAATTTTTGTATTCTTTGTTAATTTATTCCACGATTCCCAATCATCCTCTGCAAAAGGATCTTCGATGGATTTAATAGGGTATTTTTCAATTAATTTAGAATAATAATCTATTGTTTTTGGTTTTTTTAATTCATTTGCTGCTACATCTAAACATATTGATAAATCTTCACCTGGCTTAAATCTAGATTTTTCAATAGCTTTTATTATTATTTCAATAGCTTCTTCGTTGCTTTTTAAATTAGGTGCAAATCCACCTTCGTCTCCAACATTAGTATCATCAAGCATTGATTTTAAATTTTGAATAACCAAAAAACTCATTCTCATGGCTTCAGAAAAAGATTTTGCTTTATCAGGCCGTATCATAAACTCTTGAATATCAAGATTATTTTTAGCATGAACTCCTCCATTTATAATATTTAGGAGAGGAATGGGTAATTGATAGCTTTTAGTATTACTCAAATGTTTGAATAAAGAGATTTTTTTTTCATTAGCTGCAATTTTGCATGCTGCTAAAGAAACAGCCAAAATTGCATTAGAGCCAAGTTTTTCCTTTTTTTCTGTACCATCTAAGTTTATTAAAGTTTCATCTATTTTTTTTTGATCGTTTATATCAATATTTGTTAAAGTTTTTGCTATTAAACCGTTTACATTTTCAATTGCTTTAAAAACACTTTTACCAAGATAATCTTTATTTTCTTTATCCCTTAATTCAAATGCTTCATGGGTTCCGGTTGATGCTCCTGAAGGAACCATAGCTGATGCGTAAAGATCTTTGTCTGAATATATTTCGACTTCTACAGTTGGGTTTCCTCTACTATCAAAAACCTGTCTGCCCTTAACTTTTTTAATTTTGGCCATTCTTTATTAGTTTATCAATTTCAACAAGTTGATTTAATAGACCTGGCATTTTTGATAGTGGAACCATGTTTGGTCCATCAGATGGTGCATTGTCTGGATCTGGATGAGTTTCCATAAAAACTGCAGCAACACCTACTGCTATAGCAGCTCGAGCTAAATACTCTACAAATTCTCTTTGTCCTCCGCTCTTGTCACCCATTCCACCGGGTTGTTGAACGGAATGTGTTGCATCAAAAACAACGGGATAACCATTTTTTGCCATAATAGGCAACGATCTCATGTCAGATACTAAAGTATTGTAACCAAAGCTGGCTCCTCTCTCGGTAACTAAAATATTTTTATTACCCGACTCTTCAATTTTTTTTGTAACATTCACCATATCCCATGGAGCTAAGAATTGACCTTTTTTAACATTAATAACCTTTCCTGTTTTAGCTGCAGCGATTAATAAATCTGTTTGTCTGCACAAAAATGCTGGTATTTGTAAAACATCAACATGCTTAGAAACAACAGCACATTGCTCTGTAGTATGAACATCTGTTAAAACTGGGATACCAATATCTTTTCTAATCTTATCAAAAATTGGTAAAGATTTTTCGAGGCCAGCGCCTCTTTTTCCTTTTAAGCTAGTTCTGTTAGCTTTATCAAAAGATGTTTTGTAAATCAGACCTATTCCTAGGTTTTCAGTAATTTTTTTTAATTCATTCGCAACTTCTAAAGCATGCTTTTCATTTTCTAGTTGGCATGGTCCTGCAATTAATGTGAAAGGAGCTGTGTTTGAAATATTTAACTTCCCACACTTAACAGATTTATTTTCCATTAATTATCTCTCCTATTTGTTTCCGCTGCCTTAATAAAAGATGAAAACAACGGATGCGGTGTGAAAGGTCTAGATTTAAATTCAGGATGAAACTGAACACCTATAAACCAAGGGTGGTTCTTCAATTCTATTATTTCTGGAAGCATACCATCTGGTGACAAAGCTGAAAAAATTAATCCTTTTTTTTCAAAATCTTCTTTATATTTAATATTAACCTCGTATCTGTGTCTATGCCTCTCTTTAATTTTTTTATCTGGATATATTTTTGATATTAAAGAATTGTTTTTCAAAATAGCATCATATAAACCCAATCTCATTGTTCCTCCTAAATTTTTTTCACTTCCTTTAATTCTTTTTTTTCCTTTTTGCCATTCTTCTAATAATCCGACAACTGGTGTACAATTATTACCGAATTCGCTTGTAGAAGCATTTTTAATATTTAATAAGTTTCTTGCAGCCTCAATAATAGCCATTTGCATACCAAAACAAATTCCAAAGAAAGGTATATGGTTCAATCTTGCGTATTTTATGGCAGCAATTTTACCTTCGCTTCCTCTTTTTCCAAAACCACCCGGAATTAAAATACCAGATACATTTTTTAGCAAAAATTTTATCTTTTCTACTTTTAAATTCTCAGAATCAATTCTCTGTAAATTAACTTTAACATTGTTAGATAAACCGCCATGAATTAATGCTTCGTCTAAGGATTTATACGCATCTTTAAGATTAACATATTTTCCTATAACACCTATATTTACATCCTTTCTTGGATTTAAAACTCTAGAGGTAATATTTTTCCATTTGGAAAGATTCGGCGATTTTTTATTTTTGATGTTGAAGTAAGAAAGAACTCTTTCATCTAATTTTTCCTTATGGAAGCTAATAGGTGCTTCATAGATAGTTCTAACATCAACTGTTTCAATAACATTTTCTATAGATACATTACAAAACAAAGATATTTTTTTCCTCTCAGCTTTGGGTATTTCTTTTTCAGATCTACAAATAATTATATCTGGTTGAATTCCTAAACTTCTTAACTCCTTTACTGAATGTTGTGTCGGTTTAGTTTTGAGTTCACCAGATGCTTTTAAAAAAGGAACTAAAGTTAAATGAATAA
>MDSV01138289.1_pt1 | contig 10232 bp, 8 predicted proteins | sample 810851 | NCBI WGS metagenome assembly MDSV01 (sample SAMN05326640, study PRJNA326480) | marine metagenome | isolation source: seawater | place: Atlantic Ocean: North East | collected 2012
GGCGCGATACAGTGCCTAAGCCTGAAGGGCAGTACGGTCGCTGTTCCGGTATTGGCGGCGGTGGGGCCGTTGCAGTTTGACGTGGTGCAGTTTCGGCTGGAGAGCGAGTACAACGCCTTCTCGAGGCTCGAGCCAGCGCCGTGGCAGGTCATGCGCTGGCTGCCGGCAGAGTTCAGCGAGGAGGAGATGGACAAGCTTTCGCCGCCGACCGGCTCGCGGTTTGGCTGGGATTCTGAGCGCAACCCGGTGCTGCTTTTTGCGAGTGACTGGGCAGCAAGTTACTTCGAACAAAACAGTGCCGAGCTAAACCTCTCAAGGGTTCCGCCGAACCAAAAGGAATCCTGATCAGCTACCCCTCGCTTGGCCAAATACCATTAGCCGTGTCACAACCCCCACGCATCACATTGCTCGACGCCTCCGAACTCAAGGTTCGGTTCAACGAAAATGAAGTACTCAAGTCGGCGTCGCTAACGATCCGCGATGGCGATCACTTGGGGATGGTTGGGCGCAACGGCTGCGGCAAGTCGACATTCCTGAAAATTCTTGCAGGCATAGCGCATGCCGATGATGGCAAAGTCACTCTGCGCACCGGCTTGGGGATTGGTTATCTGCCGCAGGGTCTTAATGCTTCCGACGGTGTCTCCGTGCTCGATACGATTCGCGACGGTGCGGAGCACTCATTCAATCTGCTCGACGAGTACGAGGCTCTGCCTGCCGACTCGAACCGGCAGACTGAACTGGAGCAACAAATCGTCGCCGCCGATGCGTGGAACATCGAGACACGAATCGAGACGGCAATGATGCATTTGAACACTCCCGCCGCTGATCGGTTGATGGGCACATTGTCCGGCGGCGAAAAACGGCGGGTTGCCCTTTGTCGCTCGATCGTCTCCAATCCAGATTTACTGATTCTCGATGAGCCAACCAACCATCTCGACACCGACTCGATCGAGTGGATGGCGCAGTATCTTAAAAAGTTTCGAGGCGCGTTTCTTGTTGCAACGCACGACCGGTATTTCCTCGACGAAATCTGCAACCACATAGTCGAATTGCAGGCAGGCCGTTTTCACACTCACAAGGGCAACTACTCCGACTACCTCGAGTCGAACCTCGCCCGAATGGAAAACGAGCAGGCAATTGAGTTGAAGCGAAAGCGTTTCCTGCACCGCGAACTGGACTGGATTCGCCGCGGGCCGAAGGCGCGGACGACCAAGGCCAAGTTTCGGGTGGACAAGTTTCACTCGATCAAAAACACGCAGAGCCCCGACAGGGAATTGTCGATGGACTTGATCATCCCGCCCCCGGGACAGTTGGCCAACCGCGTCGTGGACCTGATCAACATCAGCCTCGAGTTGGGCGGCCGGGAGTTGATCGAGCAGTTCGATTTCAAGTTTGAGGCCGGCATGCGCATCGGCATCTGTGGCCGTAACGGCCTGGGCAAAACAAGCCTACTCAGGATTGTGCTAGGCCAGCTTGCCCCGACTAGTGGCAGCCAAAAAACCGGTGTGCTGACCCAGTTCAACTACGTGGACCAGGAACGAGTGCAACTCGATCCTGAAAAGACGCTGCTACAGGAGGTTGCCGAAGGCGCAGACACGATCTCGTTTGGCAACGGTAAGCTGGCGATTCGGGCATACTTGCAGCGGTTCGGCTTTGATCCCAAGCGGATCAATATGAAGGTCAAGAGCCTATCCGGCGGCGAGAAAAGCCGGCTGCTGTTGGCGCGCATTCTCAAGCATGGCGGCAACTTCCTGATCATGGACGAGCCAACCAACGATCTCGATCTGCCAACGCTCCGATTGTTGGAGGAGGCGCTACTGGCATTCTCCGGCTGCGTGTTGGTGGTCAGTCACGACCGTTATTTTCTAAACCGGGTCTGCACAGGTATTATCGCGTTCGAAGGCGACGGACAGGTTGCATACAACGAGGGCGACTACGAGTACTACCGCGAAAAATTTGCCACGCGTAAAAAGCGCTTGACCAAGCCGCCAGTAGCCACCCAGGCCAATGCCGAATCAAGCAGTGCACCCGAGGCCAAGCCGCGCAAGATGACTTGGAAAGAGAAAGCCGAACTCGAAGGCATGGAGGCGGCAATCCTCAAAGATGAAGAGTCAGTGGCCCGGATCGAGAGCCTGTTCGCCGACCCGGAGTTTCACTCGAAGCACGGTGCGAAAACCATTGAACTGACCAGTGAACTGGAGACTGCAAAAAAACAGAGCGCCGCACTTTATGCGCGTTGGGAGGAACTTGAAGCGCTCCGGGCTGCAAACGAAAAGTCCTGAGCGTTACTCAGGACTGAAGCCAGCACCGGGTTCGAAGGCCTAAGGGTTTTCGGTCTCGATTGGGGAAGCCTCCAACTGATTCTTCATCTCCTTGCCCGAGCGGAACTTAACAACCTTGCGCGCAGGGATACGGATATCAACAGTTGGATCCTTGGGATTACGCCCGATGCGTTCCTTACGAACCTCAATCTTGAAGACCCCAAAGTTACGCAACTCCACTGGACTGCCATTTACCAGAGCATCGCGTATGGCGTCGAGTGTCTGGGATATCACTTCTGCGACTTGTGCCTGATGAAGTTTGATATCCGGCTTGAGGGCTAGACGTACCCGAGTCGCCAAGTCCCGCTTGGTGACGGTGCTCTTTTCATTGTCGATGGTGTTCATAAGCGGAGGGTTAGGCCGACCAATCGCTGAAGATTTTAGGTACGCCTAAGGCAGCGCTTCGTCAAGCCTATTTTTTAAAAAACATCACTAAACGCAACGACGTTAACTTCCGCTTGGACAAGCTCTTGGCCAAGTACGGACCCCTAAGCAACGATGGATTTGATGACGTGAGCCTCATCCTCAACGCCTGTCAACCGGGCATCCAAACCCTGAAAACGATATGTAAACCTTTTGGAATCAATACCTAGCAAATGAAGCATGGTTGCGTGGAGATCCCGCACATGGACTCGATCCTTGGTGGCGTTATAGCCCAGTTGATCCGTCTCGCCGTGGGTGATGCCCCCCTTGATTCCGCCCCCTGCGAGCCACATCGAAAAAGCCCTAATATGGTGATCCCGGCCGGCCGTGGAGCCTTTCCCCTGAAACATCGGTGTCCGGCCAAACTCGCCGCCCCAGATCACCAGCGTGTCGTCAAGCATGCCGCGCGCTTTCAAATCCTTCACCAGTACCGCGCTTGGGTGGTCGCAGAGGCCGCTGCAAATTTTCATGTATCGCTCCAGGTCGCCGTGATGATCCCAACCGCGATGGTAAAGGTGAATGAAGCGCGTGCCCCGCTCAGCCAACCGCCGGGCGAGCAGACAATTGGCGGCGAACGATCCGTCCATCCCTTTGACACCATATGTATCGAGCACGTGCTCCGGCTCGCCCGAAAAGTCCATCAACTCTGGCACGCTAGCCTGCATGCGAAACGCCAGCTCGTACTGGGCGATGCGCGTGTCGATCTCCGGATTGGCGACTCTCTCGTTGCGTAGGCGATTGAGTTTGCCAATCGTCTCGACAAAGTCGCGCTGCTGTTCGCGATTCACCCCGGGCGCTGACCTGACATAGTGCACCGGGTCACCCTGGGAGAAAAACTGAACGCCCTGGTGGCGGCTCGGTAAAAAACCGGCCCCCCATTGTCGCGATGAGATCGGCTGCGGGTTGCGGCCGCCCTCGCTAGTCAGTACCACAAATCCCGGCAAATCCTCGTTCAGCGATCCAAGGCCGTATGTCACCCAAGCGCCCATACTCGGCCGCCCGGAGATGGACGTCCCTGTGTTCATTACCGTGTGCGCCGGGTCGTGGTTGATCTGGTCGGTGTGCATCGAGCGCACGATCGCTATGTCATCGGCGATGCCGGCAATGCGGGGCAGCATGTCTGAAATCTGCTGGCCCGACTGCCCATGACGGCGAAACGGAAACAACGGGCCAAGGCACTTGAGTTTTGTGTTTTGCAACTGGGCAATCGGCTGGCCTTTTGTGAACGACTCCGGCATCGGCTGGCCATCAAGTCGCGCCAGTTCCGGTTTGTAATCAAACGTTTCCAAGTGAGACGGCCCGCCGGCCATGCAGAGAAAAATCACCCGCTTGGCTTTGGCTGCAAGATGCGGCAGCCCCGGCAAACCGCCGATGGAATTCGGCCCACTCGCTGCGCTGAGCCAGTCCGCCTTAGCTAAGCTGGCCAAGGCGGTGGTACCTAAGCCAAACGATGCTCGGCTCAGAAACGAGCGCCGGTTTACCTGCATAATTTTTTTTGTAGAGAGGGTTGCATGTCAGTTTCGGGTGATGGTTTCGCTAAGGTTGAGTAGCGTCTGGCCAAGCACAGTCCACGCAGCGGTCTCCGGCTTGGCTATGTCGACGGGTAATCTCAGCATGCCGACGGCGAGCAACTTGTCGGCTGCCTTTGCGTCGGCCTGGTAGCGTTTACGTGTTTCGACAAGAAACGCCCTGGCTACGTTTAGTTCCTTGCCGCTCGGTTCGCGGCCGAGCGCTGTTTGCCACGCCCAAGCCAGGCGCTGCTGATCGGTGGCCCCGGCCTCATTAATGATGCGAAGTGCGAAGCCCTTGGCCGCCTCGACAAATGTAGGATCGTTCATCAGCGTGAGCGCGGCCAGCGGCGTGTTACTAACCGGGCGCTGCGCGGTACACTCCTCGCGCGTTGGCGCGTCGAACGCGCGTAACATCGGGTGCAGAAACTGTCGCTGCCAATGCACGTACACGCCTCGCCGATACTGGTTAGAATTCATATCGGCAGAGTACTTGCGCTTAGGAAAATTCATCGGCGAGTAGTAGCCGGTCGGCTGATAAGGCTTGGCCACCTTGCCTCCCATTTGATTGTTCAACAGCCCACCGACTGCCAGTGCGTTGTCGCGGATGGTCTCAGCCTGCAGCCGGAAGCGACCCTGCCTCATGAAGAGCCGGTTCTCCGGATCGTGTTCACGCAACCGCGGACTGACGAGTGAAGACTGGCGATATGCGCTGGATGTGACGATGAGCCGGACGATATGCTTGATGTCCCAGTCGCTCTCGACGAACTCGACGGCAAGCCAGTCGAGCAACCTTGGATGCGTTGGCCACTCGCCTTGTGAGCCGGTATCGTCGAGAGTGCTCGAAAGACCGGAACCGAAAAGAAGATACCAGAGGCGGTTCACGAACACGCGCGCCGTCAGTGGATTGTCGGCGGACGTCAACCACTCGGCCAAGTGAAGCCGGTTCGCGCGGCTACCGTTTTTCAACACAGGCAGGAAGTGCGGCACGGCTGGCTCGACTATTTCGCCGGAATCATCCATCCAATTGCCGCGAGGCAGCACGCGGATCGTGCGCGGCTTGATTCTGCCAGTAACCATGGTCCGCGTGAGCTTGGCCTGCGCGACACCCAGCGGCGAGACGACCTGCAACTCCGGCTCGCGCTTGGTGGGGAGCGTATTGGTGCCGCTGAAGGTCTTATCGTCATTCACATCGGCAAAAAACGCAGCTAGGCTATAAAAATCCTTCTGTGTAAAAGGATCGTACTTGTGATCGTGGCACTCACTGCAGCCCATCGTTGCCCCGAGCCAGGCGTTGGAAACATTGCGCACGCGGTCGGCCGAGTACTTGGCGAGGTACTCCTTTTTTTGCACGCCGCCCTCGTGCGAAGTCTGCAACAGGCGATTGTATCCGCTGGCAATTTTTTGGTTCACCGTCGCGTTGGGCAACAGGTCGCCGGCGAGTTGCTCGGCGGTGAACTGGTCGAACGGCAGATTGTCGTTGAACGCCTTGATGACCCAGTCGCGGTACGGAGTAATCGCGTGATCCTGGTCGCCGTGGTAGCCGACTGTGTCGGCGTAACGGACGAGGTCGAGCCAATACGTCGCCAAACGCTCGCCAAATCGCGGCGACGCGAGTAACTCGTCCACCACCCGAGCGTACTCCTCCGAGGAAGTGTCGCTGGCCAAGCGCTTAGCCAAGTGAGGCGACGGCGGCAGGCCAATGAGGTCGAAGTGCAATCGGCGAGCCAAGGTGGCCGCATCGGCTTCGGGAGAAATCGAGAGGTTTGCGCTCTCGATTCGCGCGAGGATGAACCGGTCGATCGCGCCCCTTGGCCATGCGCGGTCACTGACAGTCGGCATCGTCGGACGCTTGGGCGGGATGTACGCCCAGTGCGCCTCGTACTCGCCGCCTTCTGCGATCCACTCGCGGAACAGTTTCTTTTCGTCGTCGCTGAGTGTCTTGCCGGTATCGGGCGGCGGCATCAGGTAGTCCTCATCGCCCGTGGTAATGCGGGAAATCAACTCGCTATTGCCCGGAGCGCCGGGTACCACCGCCGCATAACCGCCGAGATCAATCAGCGCGCCCTCGAGGGTGTCCAGGCGCAAATCAGCCTTGCGATTGCTGGCATCCGGGCCGTGGCACTTGAAACATTTGTCAGAGAGAATCGGGCGGATATCGCGATTGAACCGAATCTCACCGGCACCCGCTACGCAGGAGGTAAGAGCCAGGGCCAATAAAAGTCGGCGGAACCATCTGCAAGTCGTGTTGTTCATTCGCGCGCCGGCGACTCTGCCAAAAAAAATGAGATGTGTCACACTTGCGCTTGGCTAAGCGATGGTATGGCATTTGCCGAAAAAATGCCGGTTTTTTGTAACCAAAACAGCATCGACAAACCTTCCCGGCAGTTTGTCAACCGGAAAACCGGGCATAGACTAAAGTCACTTGGCATAGATCCATCCAAGCCGCCCTCGCAGGGTTACTATTCCTTCGCTCGTCCGCCAGGGTGCAAGCCTGCAAGGGGGTGTCGTGCGGCGGATGATGAACTTCGACCAACTGCCCGCCCTCGGACTCCGGGTTCGAGTGGGCAGAGGCACGCATTCACTCACCAACCTCCTTCAATACCTTTTACACCAAGTGGTAGCTGGCAACCTACCAACAGTACAACAAGAAGCCTTTTATCACGAACGATCACCAGTGACGTAGCACCGGCGAAAACCGCAGGTCCAACATCTCCAATACCCCTTTGACTTTGGGAACTTCGGTTGTAAGACTCGCCTCAACAAAATTCTCAATGTCCACCAACCTTTCCACTGACCAGATCAACACGTTCCTGGAGAAAGGCTACCTCATCGTACCCCGCCTTTTTGATGCCGAGGAAGCCAGTATTCTCCATACCGCGGCCAAGGCCGACCAAGCGTTCGAGGATAACGCATACGACCTCGGGGACGGCGAAGGCGGCAAGGCGCAACTCGTGCTCTGGAACAAGGCAGGGAAGGATTTGTGGGGCTCGATCGCCCGCTGCGAACGCATCGTCAACGCCATGGAGCAGCTGCTTGATGACGAAGTGTACCATTATCACAGTAAAATGAGCATCAAGCAACCGCGCACCGGCGGCGCGTGGTCGTGGCATCAGGACTACGGCTATTGGTATCAAAACGGATGCCTTTACCCAGACTTGGCCTCAGCGTTCATCGCGATCGACCCCAACACAAGGGCCAACGGCTGCATACAGGTGCTCAAAGGGTCACACAAGATGGGCCGCATCGAACACGGCCGTTTTGGTGACCAGACCGGCGCCGACCCCGAACGCGTGGCCGAGGCGGTCAAGATGTTAGAAACAGTTTATGTGGAACTCGCTCCGGGAGACGTGTTGTTCTTCCACAGCAACACCCTCCATCGCTCCGACCAGAACACCTCCGAGACCCCCCGCTGGTCGCTGCTCTGCTGCTACAACACGAGGCACAATAATCCGTACAAAAAATCGCACCATCCATTTTACGAACGACTGGAGAAACTTCCCGATAGTGCGATCAAGGAAATGAGCTTAAAACTGTTCGAGTCGGGCACTGATTTTTGGGATCCCTCCAACGACAAGACGGTTGGCACCGGTAAGGGATGAAATCCAAAATCGTAGACAAATTCGAATTTCAAATGACCCAAACACTACAATCGAACCCGTTTCGGATTTCGAATTTAGGATTTAAACCAAAATGGATTTAAATATTCACTCTCCCCTTCCCGAGCGCCGGGTTTGGCGTATCGGCTGCATTGGCAGCGGCTTCATCATGAACGACTGCCACCTGATCGCCTATGGAAAGGCCGGCTTCAACCCGGTCGCCATCGCCTCCCGCACACAATCAAACGCGGCCAAGTGCGCCAGACAGCACGGCATCCCAACCGTTCACGACTCGATCGAGCAGTTGCTCGATGACGAGTCGATCGAAGTGCTCGACCTCGCCGTGCCGCCGGACAACCAACTCGAAATCATCCAAGCCGCCTGCGCACGCGGCACCGCCAAAGGCATTCTCGCGCAGAAGCCGCTAGGCGCGAATTACGCCGAGGCTGTTGTCGCCGTCGAGGCCTGCGAACAGGCCGGCATCGTGTTGGCAGTGAACCAAAACATGCGCTACGACCAGTCTGTGCGTGCCGGCAAAACGCTCCTGACCAACGGCACCATTGGCGAGCCGGTCTTGGCTACCATCGACATGCGCGGCATCCCGCACTGGATGCCATGGCAGGAACGCCAAGGCTGGGTCACGCTACGTATCATGTCCATCCACCACATGGACACGTTCCGCTACTGGTTCGGCGATCCCGAGCGGATTTACTGCACCATCCGCACCGATCCGCGTACGCAGTTCCCTCACAGCGACGGCATTGCCAGTTACATTCTCGAATATGGCAACGGACTGCGCGCCATCGCCATCGACGACACTTGGACCGGCCCCGCCCGTGAGGGTGCCCCGGCCGACATCGGAATCGAGTGGCGCATCGAGGGGCTCGACGGCTTGGCCAAGGGCAACATCGGCTGGTGTCAGGATCCCTACACCACCCCGTCGACAATCACCTACGCAACCAGGGGCGATTCCGATTTTCACTCACCGACTTGGGACGAAAGCTGGTTCCCCGACGCCTTCATCGGCACCATGGCCCAGCTTCTCATCGCGCTCGAGACCGGCAAGGAACCGGCGATCGGCGGCCGCGACAACCTCAAGACTATGGCCCTAGTCGAGGCCGCCTACCGCAGCGCGGAGGAACACCGCGCGGTTTCCCTCAGCGAGATTTGTTAGTTAGCTCTGGGTGAAAAACGCTTTGAAAAGCGCACTCAATCTGACAACCGTTGCCGTGCCATGAAAAAACTGCTCGTTACGACCTTCGCAACGCGCTGCTGACCAGGTGCGGCGCGCAGCCCGATGAGGAGCCGACCAGCAAAACGCCGGTGAAAACCCGCGAACCCGTCACCCTAGCTCCAGCGCAACTGGTGCCGGAGGTTAAACCTGCTGAGCCTGTCGCCAAAAAAAGATAAGCCGGCTGAATGGAAAGCGGCAACAGAGGGAAATTGGGACGTAGCAACACGCGGTAACACCAAACTAATTAAACAACTGCTGGAGGATGGAATGGATGTCGATGTAACAGACAAGGAGGGACTGACTGCCTTGTATCGTGCTGCAAACAATGATCAAAAAGAAACCGTATCATTACTTCTGAGCAACGGAGCCAATGTCAACATTAGGGACAAGTTTGGCAATACACCCCTAGATGACACACTTAATGACAACATCGTCGAACTTCTCCGCCAACACGGCGGCAAAACGACTGAAGAGCTGAAAGCAGGGGACAAATAAAGCCAGAGATTCCCGGTGGCAATGACACTTGACCAATTTGCGGTTTACAAAAACAGGCCGTGCGTTAGCCTCCGACTACGTGGCGGACATTGGCCAAGCGCTTAGTTTTGCCACTCAGCATTTATGGAATCCAAAGAGCTCGCTCTCACATGCGCCCGGCTTGCCGACAACAAGAAAGCCGAGAATATCACCCTGCTGGATCTCCGGGAACCCTCCTCTGTCGCAGACTACTTTGTCATCGTCACCGGTGCCAACGAGCCTCACTTGCGTGCCATCGTCGATGAGATCACTGAGAGTTTGAAGGAGAAACACAACGTTCGACCCTTCTCCTCCGAAGGGGCGAGGGCAACTCCTTGGGTCGTGCTCGACTATTTCGACGTCCTCGTCCACGTGATGAACGACGAATTCCGAAAACACTACGACCTCGAGGGCCTTTGGGGTGATGCCCAACGCGTCGCCTTCGAGCCGGAATCCTCACCCGTTGCCACCCAAGCCTGACAGCGCTTGGCCAAGCGCACCCGCGCCGATTGTGAATAACATCGGCTTGAAAAAAAGCCGGCCATCGTCATCATCCGTGCCCATGTCAGGCAACACCCTACTCAAACTCGATCTCCCCGGTGTCCCAAAGGTCCGCAGCGGCAAAGTCCGCGAA
>MDSV01140227.1_pt1 | contig 10232 bp, 5 predicted proteins | sample 810851 | NCBI WGS metagenome assembly MDSV01 (sample SAMN05326640, study PRJNA326480) | marine metagenome | isolation source: seawater | place: Atlantic Ocean: North East | collected 2012
CGCTTGAGACAGACTTTTTTATTTTTTCGTGAATCTTGGTTAAAAATAGAGTAAATCAAGAAAGCTAGTTATTGCAATGCTTTTCAGCGATTGATGTACGCTTCTATTCACGATAGTTTGAAAACCTATTCACGATAACCCCAAAGAAGCTAGTCATAGACTGATTCACGATATGTCTCTATGGAACTACGTATCAGACCCTTAAGCTGCTTCTGGTGCAAATATTTGACTATCTTTCCTCCAGTAACTGCAGCCCTTTTGAATTAAATAATCTTTAATTTTAAGTGGTTCAGCTTTAGTAAGTTCTCCTATAATAATCTAAGTTTATTTACATCTTTCATTTAAAGCCTTCAAAAGAATATCCACACTATTTTTTTGAGATTGAAGAGAATAAGCTTCTTTCTCTATTAAATACTGGTTACTGTCATAGTTATTTAATAGAATTCTTTGTATTTCATTATTCAGGAATGGACTTATAGGTAATTCCAAATTCATTGGTTTTAATAAACCATTAGGACAACTTTGAGCTGCATGAGTCGCTTCATGAAGAATAGTCTGTCGCCCAATTCCTTGATAAAAAGACATTGGAGAGATCCAAAGAGTTTTATTCTTAGGATTAAATAATCCATAAACATTTTGTATTGGTGGGGTTTCAAAATTTACATTAAATCCTTTTTTCTTTAATAGATCTATCAAAGGTAATAAATCATCTGAAATCTTTAAAGTTCTATCATCTCTAGAAGATTCTTGTTTGGCAACTAGTTCAATCTGTGAAAAAAGTACAAATATTGTTGAGGCAAGCAATAAAAGTTTCATTAAAATCTAAAAAAATCCAAAAAATTTTCTAATATCACAAATATTTATCATTAATAATTTTTACAAAACCCTTTATAGATTTATTTAACTCAAGATGAGCATTAACTTCAAAAATATTAGAATAAATTAGAATTAATTAATTATAATAGGATCACAAAAAAAGATTAGCCAAATTTATAACGAAAAAGTTTTTATTCAAGTATTTTTCAATTGATTTGTATTATTTTTTGATGAGCTAGCCTTACATAATCAAAATTTATAAATTAAATTTCATCGCAACGATATTAAAGAAAAGATTGACAGAAGGATTACCTGCTTAAATTATATTATTAGACCTTACTTTTTAAAGAATAGATTACTTATTGAAGCAAGATTCCGAGTTAATTTTGTCTATGTTTTATTTTAATTGAAAAAGTTTCTACAAAATTAAAGTTATTTTTAAATTGAAAATTAAAAAAAATGTAACAAATTTGATATAGTAATTTGAATAATTCATTAAACAAATTGAAATTAAGATTTATCACATTACTTACTATTTTATTTTTTAACAATTCTATTCTAGAAGTTCTTAGTCAAGAAGAAAAAAAAGAAAATAAAATTTTGAATTTAAATATTTCGAATATCCAAAAAAATATTAATTATGATGAGACTCAAATCAATAAAGAAAATAAAAAAATAATCTACTTTGAAAATATAAAAAACTTGCTAGAGAGAAATAATGAAGAACTAAGAATCCTAAGAAGTAAAATCATACAATCTGAAGCGACTTTGAAAAATAGAAAAGCAGCTTGGTCTCCAACTCTTGATTTAAATAGTAGTGAATTACCAAAATATACAATAGGAGAAACAACCAACATATCATCAGGTAATACTTCTACTAATCAATTAACAACTGGTTTAAATACAACTTTAAAACTTGATATTTATAACCCTTTAAGAAACTCAGAATTGAAAATAGCAAAAGATAATCTCAAAAATGAAAAACTTAAATATGAATCAAGATTCAAAGACCTTTACTTAGAATCATTAAGAATTTACTTTGAAGCAATAGCGAGCAATGAAGAAATTAACGTTGCTGAAAAGTCACTTGAAATATCTAAGATTGCTCTTAAAGATTCCAAAAACAGATTTGAAGGTGGTTTAGGTAATAAAATGGAAGTACTTGAAGCTGATACACAGTTAGGAAGAGATATTCTTAACCTCACAAGAAGAAAGGGACAACTAAAAAATAATAAAACATCTCTTCAGAAAATATTAAATATAGATTTTCCAATTAATTTTGAAAAGGTAGAGAAAAAAAGGATCTTAGGAATGTGGAATATTGATTTAGACAAAAGCTTAGAATCTGCTTATAAAAATGATGAGAATTTAAAAATTAGCAAAAATGATATAGCAATTAATAAAAACAAATCATTGTCAATACTTTCTGGTAAAAAACCATTTATTAATCTTTACAATACCTATTCAATATCTAAAGCCAAAGGTGAAAGTGGAGTAGCAAATCCTGATAAGAATAATGATATAAATACTAGCAACAATACCGTAGGAATAAACTTTAGTTGGAATTTATTTGATGGTGGGAGAATTAAACAAAATAATATTTCCAATATCAATAAAACAGAGGAATTAGAGATTAGTCTAAGAAATTCTAAATTAGATTTAAAAAAAAGAATTCAAGATACATTAACCAACCTTAATATCGCTAAACAAAATATAATCACATCATATCAACAATTAATCTCATCTAAAGAGTCATTAGAGATATCTCTCAAAAGATTAGAAGCAGGTATAACCACGCAAAGAGAAATTGTAAATACTCAGGGAGATGTATCTGAGTCAGAAAGTAATTATATAAATTCCTTAACTGACTATAATATCAATATTCTCACAATGAAAAGACTCACAGGTTTAGAGGAGGAAATTATCTGTAATGTTGATGTTAAAAAAGCGGACATAATAGACAGAAGATTCATAACATTCCTTAAAAAGGTAGGAATATCAAGCTGTTCAAATATTAAAATTTAAACTTAAATTTGCTCTAAAGAATCCCAGAAGGGGAGAATTCTTTCTGTAAATATCGAAATAAGTGGTCTTCCTCTTAGAACAACATTTGCTGACAAGGACATTCCGGTCATTAGAGGTAATTTTTTCCCTTTATGCTCAATGAATGGTTTATTTAACTTAACTGTAACTGGGAATCTATAAAAAGGGTATGCCTCATCAGGTTCTAATACATCAGAACCTATCGATTCTATTTCACCCTCTAATTCTCCAAATTCATTATATGGATATGCATCAACTCTAACTTTTACATTTTGACCAAGTTTTATGAATGCAATATCTTTATTTGACAAAAATACTCTCCCAACTATGCCATCAACTGGAACAATCTTAAGAATCGGGAGATTACTATTAACTACGTAACCTGGTGCTTCTGCTTGTAAATCAAAAACTAAACCATCAACTGGTGATTTAATATTTTGATAACTTAAGGTTAATTTAGATTCACTGATTTGATTCTCAAGTTGAGCAACTTGTTTTACATTTTCTTCAATTTTAGTAGTGAAATCAATTTTTGTTGAAGCGATTGTATTTTGCAAGCGATTTTCAGCTTCATTTAATGAAGAAGAGATCTTATTTAAATCGGCTCTTGCACTTGCCAACCTACCTTGTAATTGAATTACCTCTTGTTGTTCTTTTAAAAATTTGATTCTGCTTAAACCTCCAATCTCGCTTAAGGACTTCAATTTTATGAGAATATTTTTTCTTATTTCTAACACCTCCTCCTGAGACTTAATATTTTCAATCATTGATTCCTTTTGGAATTTAATTTGATTAACAGAACTTACTGAGGCATTAATTCGTGAGTTATATTCGTCTCTAAGTGAAATCAATTTTAACTTTTGATTTGAAGTTAGTTGTTCAATATTTTCTTCCTCTCCAAGTTGAATTTTGCTTAATAAAATATCTGCTTTAATTTGAGATTTTACTCTTTCAAGAGCTTTTAAATTAGCATTCACTGCAGTTGTATCTAATTTCAAAAGGACTTGATTCAGATCAACCAATTGTCCTTCATTAACAAGAATTTCCTTTATTACTCCTCCTAAAGGAACCTTAACATCAATAGTTTTTCCTTTAGGTTCAATTTTGCCAGTAGTTTGGACTGTTTCATCAATAACAGCAAAGCTAGAGTAAACGATACCAAAAGCTGTAACAGATACAAGTGTCCAGACTATTCGACTGCTCCATTTTTGGCTTGGTGAAATAGCGCTCCAGACCTCACTACCCTCTTCTCTAATAATTAATGAATTTAAAGCTTCAGTTTTTTTCTGCCAAAGAGGAATTAATTTATACTTTATAAATTTATAAGCAATAGATAAATTATTATTTTTGGAGTTTTTCTTTTTAGGTATTGAATTTAACGAGATCTTTTCTTTATCTTTTGATTTATCTTTTGATTTATTTTTTATTATTTTTTTTTTATTAAAAATCATTTTTAGAAATAATTAACTTTATTTAATTAATAAGTTTATTTTGAATTAAATTTATTAATTAAATAAACTGCAATTAGTTTTAAAACTAAAACTATTCTCCTTCATATTTCTCTTGTTGTCTATAAAGGCTATAGTATCTTCCTTTAAGTTCCATCAATTCTGAATGAGTTCCTTGTTCCTCAACTTTACCTTGGTGCATAGTAATAATTAAATCTGCATGAACAATTGAATTCAACCTATGAGTAATAAACAAAACCGTTTTCCCTCTAAAAAACTCCATCAAATTTACTGATACAGTTCTCTCGGTTTTGAAATCTAGAGCCGAAGTTGACTCATCCATTATTAATAAATTTGGATTTTGTAATATTGATCTTGCTATGGCAACTCTTTGCCTTTGGCCACCACTTAAATTACTGCCTCTTTCTCCTACCTCAGATGAATAACCAGTTGGAAGTTTCATAATGAAATCGTGAGCACTTGCGATTTTTGATGCTTCAATAACGTCCTCAACGGTGGCCTCAGGATTAGTTAAGGAAATATTATCTTGAACTGAACCATCGAATAATATTGAGTCTTGAGGGACTACACCAACTTGACTTCTTAAAGAGTATAGTTCAACTTTGGAGATATCTGTATCATCTATATAAATGCTTCCTTCTAAAGGTTCATATAATCTTGCCAATAATTTTGTAAGAGTAGATTTCCCAGAACCTGACTCTCCAACAATGGCTACAAACTTTCCTTTCGGGATTTTTAAATTAACTTTTGAGAGATTTAAAGCTCCTTTATCAGTAAAACGAAACGATACATCTTTAAAAGTAATAGCTCCTGAAATTCTTGACATGGGGATATTAGAACTATCTTTTTCAGTTGATTCCTGAGGTGTATTTATAACATCAGATAATCTTTCTAGAGAAATATTTGTTTGTTGAAAATTTTGATAAAGATTTGAAAGTCTTAATAAAGGCCCAGTTACATAGCCAGAAATAATTCTAAAAGCGATTAGTTGACCTAAAGTAAGATTTCCTTGAATAACTAAATAAGCTCCTACACAAAGAACACCTAAGCTAGAAACCTGGTTTAGGAACTGTGTCATTCCATTATAAGTCGTAGAAGTTACAGCATTTCTAAAACTTTCAGATACATATTTTGTATACCTATCTTTCCATTTCCATCTTGCTTTAAGTTCAAAATTTTGAGCTTTTACTGTTTGAATTCCAGTTAATATTTCCACTAAATGATTTTGTGTTTTGGCATTTAATTCTGCTCTAGTTCTTAATTGTCTCCTTACTATTGGGGATACTGAGAATGTCAATATGGCTATAACTGGAGCAACCAATAAAGATACAATCGTCAAAACCCAGCTGTATGTGAGCATTACAGCTATATATATAACGGAGAAGACAGAATCTAAAACTACTGTTAAGGCGGTAGAAGTTAAAAAATCTCTAATTTGTTCTAACTCTCCTAATCGGGCTGAGAGTTCCCCAACAGGTCTTTTATCAAAATAAGAAAGAGGTAATCTAAGTAAATGGTCTATAACTTGCTCTCCTAATGAAATATCTATCCTATTTGTTGTATCTATAAATAAATTTGTTCTTACAGCTGTGAGTATATTTTCAAAAATTGAGAATGAAAAAAGTAATGTTGCGAGAACAGGTAAAGTGCCAACACCTCCCTGACCGAGAACATTATCAATAATTTGCTGAATTATTAATGGATTCATCAATTGAAACAACTGAACAAATAATGAAGCTACTAGAACTTCTATTAAAGGTTTACGATTTTTTTTAATCGCAGGTAAAAACCATTTGAGCCCAAAATCTTTTTTAGGAGTCCTTTCAGTAGCTCTTAGAACTAAAATTGGAAATGCAGATCCAGTGGGAGACAGATCAAGAAGCTCAGATGTTTTAAATGTTTCCAATCCATATTGAGGTCTTGCTAGTAAAATTTGTTCCCTTTTAACCTCGACGATTAAGGCAAGTTCACCGTCTTTTAACTGTACTAAGGACGGAGTTTGTATTCTATGTATTAAATTTGAAGGGAGATCAAGTAATTGTGTTTTTAATCCAAAAGATTCAGCTATAGCCGCACATAAATTTAAAGTGATTTTATCATTTTCATTTTCAATATTTTTGACGAATGATTTTGTAATTAAATCGACTTTAATTGGTAAATTAAGAATCTCTGCAATCATCCTGAAACAAGCCACAGCCTCTTGAACAGAATCATCTGATGACCCATAGAAATTATATTTACCTTCTTTCTTTGCTTTCTTTTGATTATCAACACTTACTTTGCCAACGCCTTTAGAAGTCTCATTACTCTCAGATTCTTCAAAAGTATTTTCAGATATACTTTTCTTCTTTTTAGCTAATTTAATAGGGATCCCAACTATCCTGACAGGTAATTCATCGGTAATAAAAGTAGTGTTTATTTCTTCTGTTTTTACAGAATCTCTAAAAACAAACTGATCAGAAGTCGAAGAAAAAAACCAATCTTTTGATTTATCTAAAGTAGAAATCTTATTTTTACCAGGATATAAGTATATCGATTTTGAATTAAGTGTAATCTCATTAATCCATTTTTTTAATTCTTTAGTTTGTTCAGGGATAACAAGTTCATCATTATCCTTAATAAAAGGCCATATTTCTGAAGGTTTTAATTTCTTATTTATTGCTCTCAAAACTTGAGGAAAGTTTATAATTATATTTTTCCAATTTTCAATATCTATTTTTAAGAAAACACAGTCTGTGGCAGCAGTAACAAATTCCTCTGGATTTTGAGCTTGCATGGAAATCCAGCCAACTATATGTGAGTCTTTTGCAACATTTAGACTCATTAATTTATTTGTTTTTGGATGTTCAATTAATTCTCTCACTTCTCCTGATATTAATATCCTGATACTTTCTGGCATCGTATCAGCAAATATAATGGGCTCTCCCATCCCAATATTTTCAACTACAAAATAATCTTTAATTTTATCTATCTCACCATCAATTAAATCTGAAAAATAAAATGATTTTCTTATCATTTCAGTGTCCAAGATGGAATTACTCTTTATAGTCATAATTAATTATTATTTTCTGAATTAGCTTTAATTAGAGGCTAAACTATCTTCAAGTTTTTCAGTTGCATGTAATATTTTGGATTTTATCCAACTTTCATACATTTCATCTAATAGTCTTATACGCATTTGTAAATTTAGAGAAGCTGGAAATAGTCTTTCACTTCTCAAAATTATCCACCAGTTATCAATTTCAAAAGGAGGCCATAGCTGTCCTGGAGAACTATTTCTAAGTCGTTCTGCAATATTGGGATTAATTGAAGCGTATTCAATTGGACCTATTAAACCATGTAATATATTTTCTACTCCCTCAGAATATGTCGATGAAAGTTCAGAAAAAGTAGCCTCTTCCTCTTGAAGACGTAAATGCAACTCTGCAGCCTTAGCTCTATTTTTTACTCTGATAATTGAATAAGTTACTCTATCCAGGTTTGATTTTCTATCTAAAAAAAGAGACTCAACCTTTGAATTGAATTTCTCTTTTTTAAATTTTTCAAGACGAATTGCATCAAAAAGAATTTGATTCATCTCTTTTTCAGTTTTCCCATTATTTGATAACCAGTTGGCTAACGAATCTTTATCAATAATGCCTTCCTTTTGCATAAAATCTTTCTGAAACGCAACTTGTTCCTCTTCAGTAGGAATTATCTCTTGGGTATACTTCTTTTCAAAATAACGTCTTAAAAAAAGAGGCATCAAATTTAAATCTCTTAAAAGTGCTGGGGTTTCTTTAAGAGAAATAAGATCACCCTCTATATTTATCCACTTATCTTTCATTCAATTAGATTTAATTATGAAATATATTATCAGAAAATTTTAAAATTTAATAATTATTTTATCTCATTATCTCCAAGTGAGCCTTTATTTCTAAGAATACTTGATGAAGTCAATGATCCATCAGCTACTCCAACAATTTCCGCTAATCCTACAATCTGCAACTTAGAACTATCAAATGTACTTGAGTTCTGGTTAGTTAATCCGTAATTACCAGCATATACGTAAGCTGATCTTACATCGGAATTATCTGATGATTGAGCATACATAATGTAAGTAAAGTCAATATCGGTACTACCGATGTTATTAGAACCTGTACCACCGAAGTTAATCAAGGATCCAATATTTCCTCTAATATCTTCAGCATTTCTAGCATTTGCATTACTGAATAACAGACCATCATCACTGTTGAAATTATCCTCGTAAATAACACCATCTCTCAGTCTCATAGCGAATCCACTTGAGTTTTCATTGATATCAATGAATGATCCTCTCATGTGGGCATTACCATAAAATATTCCTAACTTATCCTCACCGTTTGATAGGTCAAAGTTAGTAAGTTTGTTGAACTTAAACTCTGAAGGATTACCTGAAGCGACAGTACCATTAGCATTAAAGTTAATAAAGTTTGAATTGTCAGATATATTGAATATTACTCGGTCTGTAGCGGTATCAGATCCAAAATCAATATTCATTTTACCTGATTCAGACAGGACATCAGAAAGTTCAACAAGGTTAATTCCGGTATCTCCAGAAATACTTGAGCCTGCGAGATTAGCAGCACTTGTGACATTATCTAGATCAAGAGTACTTCCAGTAGAAAGAGTGTCAGTAGCAGTAATTGCTGTTGTACCACTTAATTGGGAAGAGGTAGCACTATCTATTTGCTCAATACTATCTGCAAGAGAATACTGTATGGTTCCATTAGTTTGCCTGTCGATAGCAGCAAATTGACTAACGGTTGAAGTATCTGAAATATTTATATTGGCTGTTGACGCTTTTACATTAGTATTGCTGGTGACAAACGCTGCTGTTACTTGGCTTGTATCACCTTGGACATTTACAGCATTTGAGACAGTAACTTCTCCAGTAGTTTGAGAACTTATTCCACTTAGTAATGTCGCATTAAGTGAAGTACCGCTTGTGTCTGTAATAGTGACTTTTGCATTACCTGTGTTAGTAACCTTGCTAAAAGTTGTATTAACCGCAGAAGCAAGTCCCTCAATCACAATTTGATTAGCAATTACAGGAGTTGCTGTTGTGGCATTTGCAATTGTTGTTATGTCAGCTGCGGCTACAGCATCATTTGCATTATTTGAAATAGTTATAGCACCTTTATAACTTATTCCATCTAAGGCATCTTTAAGATCCGCTACTGTTCCGGTAAGAGGTACATTAACATTATGAAGATTAATAGTACCATCAGTCGCATTATTAATAGTCTTCAATTCTGGCAATGTATGATCATCACTAGTTATTACACTACCTTTGTAACCAGTTATTCCATCTAAAGCTGCAGCAACAATTGCTGAGGTCCCATTTAAAAGAACATCATCCTTTTTGACAGTAATACTTCCTGAAGTTGCATCATTTATATCTTTAAGTTGCGTTAGTGAATGAGGATCATCAAGAGTAACCTTAACATTTCCAGTATTTACAATACCTTTTATAGCTGTAACAACAGTTGAAGTATTACCTTTTAAATTAACTTGATTAGAGACTGTTATTGTATCGGAGGTTTTAGCGATTATGTCATTTAGATCAGTTGAAGTTAATGTAGTATCTTTTGCATTATTTACTGTAAGTTTGCCTTGATAAGAGATATTATTCAAAGCAGCTAATAAATCTGCTGAAGATCCCTCCAAAGGTATAGTTGAATCGTTAAGAATAATAGTTCCATCAGATGCATTATTTATATTCTTTAATTGACCAATAGTATGATTTCCTGTAAAGGTTATCTTACCTGTATATTTTGCTATCCCATTTAAAGCCTGATCAACGGCTGTAGCAGATCCAGAGAGTTCAACTCCTTTATTAAAGATAGTTACTAAACCAGAAGTTGCGTTATTAATATTTTGTAA
>MDSV01164957.1_pt1 | contig 10232 bp, 6 predicted proteins | sample 810851 | NCBI WGS metagenome assembly MDSV01 (sample SAMN05326640, study PRJNA326480) | marine metagenome | isolation source: seawater | place: Atlantic Ocean: North East | collected 2012
GGCGAACGCGACGGCGTCGAGGCGCTTCGCTTGCCAGACCGCCGCGTCCAGCGCGGCGCGCGCGAGACGAGCGCGCGCGCGCTCGGCTTCGCCGGGGCGATGGCGAGGGGGCGCGTTCTCGGCCACCAACGCGGAGGGGTGAAAGAAAAAAACGCCCTCGCTCCCTCGTTCTCGTTCTTCGCCGTTCGCCACCACACCGCTCGCTTCCGCGGAAGCCTCGGAGGCGAGAAACGCCTCGTCCCGCGTGAGGTGCACGATGAGCTCCGCGACACGATACGCGTGCTTCTCGAACGCGGGCCACCCCGCGGGAAACCTCGCGCCGGCGAAGCCGAGCGCTCCGCCCTCCGCCGCCGCCGACGGTCCGCCCGGCGGCTCGGACTCGAACGCGAGGCTCACGACGCCGTCCCCATCCGCGCGCTCGCGGACGGCGCGCCTGAAGACGCGCGGGACGTTGCACGTGTCCCACACGGACGCGGAGGAGGCGCATATCCAGTCCAGCGCGCCGCGAGCGAGCGCGGCGTCCGCCGCGAGGAGCGCGCCGTTTTCGAAACAAAAGACGCGCGGGGTACGTCGAGGCGCTCTTCTCGGGTTCGAGCACGCGTTCGGCGCGGGTTCCAGGGACCCACCCTCGTCCTCGTTCGGAAGCGCGCCGTTCGGGTTCATTGACGTCGACGCGTAGGGTTCATCGACGTTTTTATCGACGCGTTCGAAACGCACGCTCACGGTGGCGCTCCACCCGCGCGCGGGCCCGGCGCCGCGCGCCGCGCCCCGCGTCGCGAGCTCGCGAGGAACCTCACGCCGCTCGGGCGTCGCCGCCGGAAAAAGAGTCCTCGAAGGGTCCCGCGTCGACGCGAACGAGACGTCCCGCCGACTCGGAGCCGCCTCGGTCCCGTCCGCGGCGGCGACGTCGACGCGCGCGCCTTCGGGCAGGCACTCCACCTGTCTGCGTATCGCGTCCACGACCTCGTCCGCGACGGCGCGCGCGGGGGCCGGCGCCGGGACGCCCGCGTCGTGTCGCGTCCACGTGAACCGCGCGGAGGTGAACGCGTGTGCGGGAAGCAGACCCGCGTGGGACTTTGGTCTGGAGTCTCTTCGCGCGCGTCTCATCCGCAGACGCGAGGGCTCCTCTTGTGCCAGCGTAGCCGTGTTTGAGGGCGGAAGGGAGGCATCGGGGGTGCTCGCGGCGTCGCGCGGATCCCGCGGCGGATCCGCGGGGCGCGCGAAAGACGACCCGCGCCAGTCGTACGTCCGGCAGACCCCCTCTTCTTTCGTCGCGGTCGCGAGGAACACGTCGGAGACCTGCTCGGGGACCTGCGCGGTCCGCGCGACTCCGGCGAAGATCCGCGAGACGAACGCGGCGACGGAGTCGTCGCTCGGGCCCACGCCGCGGCCGGGCTCGGCGTCCACGGAGACGCGATACGACGGACGGCGGCCCGAGTCCGCGCGCGTGAGGTTCACGGAAACGCGCACGCGCTCCCACGAAGCCGACGTGCGCGCGGGAGAGCTCGCCAGCGCCGCGATTCCCGCCACGAGTCTCGAGACGATCGAGCCGAATATCTCCGTCTCGAGGACCGCCGGGTCGGGCGGGAGCGACGTCGCATCGGCCATGGTGCCGCGCGCGGCGCTTCGACGCACTGACTGCTGCTGTACTTCGCGCGCCTTCTCCAGACCCGAGAAAACGTCGCGCGCGGACGAAAAGGCTCTCCGCAAAAAAGAGAACCAACCTCCTTTCCCGCCACCCGCCAGCAGTGCCTCGCGCGCGGCAGACGACGATGGCGTGCACCGTCAGCGCCCGCCTCGCCGTGCCAGTCGCGCGCCGCGTCGCGCTCGCGAGCGCGCGCGAGTTACCAGGCCGCACGCGCGCGGCGTGCCTCGCGCGTCCCGTCACCGCGCACGCCTCGCCTCGCCGTTGCGCGCGCGACGCCCATCGCGCCGTGCGCGCCGCCCCCCCGCCCGCGCGCGCGTCTGCCGGCCGCGGGCTCACCGCGCACGCCTCGAGGGGCTTCTCCGCGCGCGCTGCGGCGGGCGACGGCGACGGTGACGGCGCGGCTCTGTACGATGCCGTGGTGGTGGTTGCCGGCGGCATCGAGGATGACGGCACTCTGCCCGAGTGGGTGTTGTCTCGTCTGGACTTCGCCGCCGCGGAGTACGCGCGGCACGCGGCGGCTCGGCCGGACGCGGTGCCGCCCACGTACGTCGTGCTCTCCGGGTCGGCGACGCCGCATAAGCCCCCCCCCACGGCGAGAGGCGGGTTCACGTACCACGAGTCCACGGCGATGGCGGAGTACCTGATGGAGCGGTGGGACGTCCCGGCTTCGGCGCTGCTGAAAGACACGGCGAGCATGGACACCATCGGAAACGCGTACTTCTCTCTGCTTCTGCACGCCGCGCCGCGCGGGTGGCGCGCCGTGCGGGTGGTCACGAGCGCGTTCCACATGGGACGCACGCGCGCGGCGTTCGAGTGGGTGTTCGGCCTGTACGGCGGCGCGGACGGGACGGCGAAGATCGAGTTGGCGTTTCACGCGACGCCGGACTACGGGTTGTCCGCGGAGGTGGTGGCGGCGCGCGCCGAGCGCGAAGCCGCGAGCGAGGCGGCGTTGCGCGCGAACCAGGCGCGCGTCGCGACGCTGCCCGCGTTCGCGGAGTGGCTATACACCACGCACATGTGCTACGCGGTGGGCAGGCAGCACGAAATAGGCGCGTTCGAGGAGATGAAAAACGACCCGGCGCTCAAGTCGTACTGACGGGACGACGGACGTTTCGCGCGCGGGACGCGGGACGCGCGCGCGCTTTCCCGGTGGCGCGTACCGTGTAAGTCGAACGAAAATCTCTCGCGCGCGTTCCGACGAGCCTCGCCTTCCCTACCGCCGCGGGTTCATGAGCCGGTCGAGGACGACGTTCAGGTCCACGCCCTGGCCCGAGTCCTGCAGCTCCCGAATCACGCCCACGACCTGGTCGCGCGTGAACCCCATGTTCGCGAAATCCTCGACGATCTTGTCCATGGACACCTTCATGTTGCGGGTCTCGATCGAAGCTGGGCCCGCGCGCGGCCCCGGGCCCGGGAACGGAGGACCGTACCCGCCCCCCGGGGGCGGCCCGGCGTGAAAAGGAGGCCCTCCCCCGTGATGAGGCTGAGGCCCTCCCCCGTGATGAGGCGGAGGCCCGCCGCCCACCCCCCCCGGCGGCGGCGGGTAGTGCCGCGGCGGGTGCGGCGGATACCCCCGGTCCGGCGGCGGGGGCGGTCCGGGCGACCGCTGCGGCTGCTGGTACGCGTACGCGGGCGAGCCCAGCGCCGGGGGCGCGCCGTGGGGCGCCATCCCCGGGGCGGCGCCATACGGCGAGCCCTCCGGGTCCGGCGTGCCTCTCTGCGGCTGCGCCCACTGCGGCTGCGGCGGCTGCGGCGACGCCACCGGCGCGGCGACGGGCGCCGCCGGCTCCGCCTCCGGGGGCGGCGCGGACGCGGGCGCGGGCGCGGGCGCGGGCCCCGGCCCCGCTTCGGTTCCGCGACCGACCGCCGGTTCCGCGAGCGCGGCGGTGGGTAACGCGGAGGGCACGGACGGCGCGCGCTGTTTCGGAGCCGATTCCGACGTCGGCTCCGGAGCCGGTTCCGACTTGGGTTCCGACGCGGCTTTCGCGGCGGCGGCGACGGCGACGTCCGCCCTCGCGTCCAGCGCGGCGACGCCGTCGCGAACCTCCCTCACATCCTTCTGCAGCACCGCCGTCCCGCCGCGCACCGCGGTCTCCAGCACGTCCAGCCGCGCGTTCATGGCCTTCAGCGCGTCGAGAACGTGGCCGGTGTACAGCTCCAGGCGGGCGTCTGCGTCGGGGAAGGATGTTCGACCGCGAGTCGACGCGGACGCGTCGGCGGAGACGTCGGATGGATGCGATGGAACGAACGAAACGTGTCAGATCTCAACGGACGACGCGAGAGAGGCGAAGAGCGGCGACGAGCGGTCTGGAGTGACCGGAAGACCCACGGTCGTCCGGGGCGCGAACGCGCGCAGCCCCCCCGCGTACCTAGCATTTCGTCCATCTTGTTGGCGATGGCGTCGCGCATCGCGTCCCTCTGCGCGTTCGCCGCGGACGCGCCCGGCCCCATCGGCACGACGCCGTTTCCCGAACCGGGACTCGATGTCTTGGGCTCCGATTCAGGCACGGCCGCGGGCTTGGGTTTCGCGGGTATGGGCTGCAGCAGGTCGAACGGATCCGCGGCGTCCTCCTCCCCCATGACGCGGAGCGTGCGGTCTCGGCGTCGTCTTCGGCGTCAGCGGGTGTGCGTCTTCTGCGCCCCGAACGCGCGCGCAATCCGCCGAGTCGGAAAAGTGACACCTTGCTGATTCACGTTTTCACGCGGTTCGTCGTTCGATTCTTTCCGTCTCCCTCGGGTTGGTGAGCGGCCGGTCGCGAGTCGCGCGAACTCGTTTGTCGTCTGCTGGTTTCGGCCCAAAACCACAAAATATCGCGTTCTGACTAAAAAGTTATAAAAATATCGCTGTTTCTCGCGCTTCCGACGTGGCATTCTGGGATTCTGGGCTTATCTCGGAAACGTCGAGTCCTTCTTCTCGTTCGCCGAAAGTTCGGGAGATTTCCACGCGCCGAATTTTTTCCATCCGTTCAGAGGGACTCGATGAGAAACGAAAAAGAAACCGAAAGCGAATTTTGCGTGCGCGCGATTTCTCTGACTGATCATACTGTTGACCAACCCCTCCGCGCGCGAAAACCGAACGCGCGCCGCGCCGAAAACGTCGAGTCCCCCGCCCGTCCTCGTCACGTTTTCCCGAGGTGCCGCCGGGCTGGCAAAAAAAGGGCGCTTTTTAGGGGAAAAGTGACGTCGCCGACACGTCCCGCATCGTCGAGACGCGCAAGCGGCAATACGCGCCGCGCGACGCACGCGACCACTCGTCAGCGCAGGCCGCTCGAGAACCCGCCGCGCGCGTCACTCCGAACGCCGCTCGGAGCCGGAGCGTTTCGATCGGTCCGAGGGCGAGGCTCGGGAACCGAAAGCCGACGTTTCGGCGTGCGAGGGCGCGAACACCCCACGCATTTACATTTTCGACATGCTCGCGTGCTTCGCCCGCGGGTCGGGGCTGGACTGCCGCGGCGGGAAGCGCCAACGCATCCGCCTCGGGGTGGAAGGGCACCACAGTTACCTCGCGAACGCATCGCCAGGTACGACGAAACGCACGCGCGGCCGCGGCGGGCTCGACGGCGCGCTTCCGGAATGCGTTTTTCTCGCGCGACCGGTACCTCGCTATTTTTCCGCGTTCGACTCACCGCGACCCCCCCGTCCCCTACCCCCACAGAGGAAGAAGAGCAGGTGTACGCGCAGCTCGCGACGCTGAAGGATCACCTATCCACGAGGTACGCGCTTCGCCGACCGTGAAACACTCGCGTCGAGCGCAGGCCCCATCTTCCGTCGACGCGACCGTCCGCGGTCTGTCAAACGCATTCGCCTCGTTTCCGAGACGACACCTTCCCGAAAGCGCGCTCGGCCGGAACGCCGAGGCGGCGGCGCGGCGCGACTCGGCGGGCGCTCTGCGCCGCGACCGTTCCACGTGCGCCATGATACGACACGCTCGTACGCGTCGTCTGACGCGCGAACTTCCGCTCTTCCCCCCTTCTCGTACCACCAGGCACCGCGACGGCGTCGAAGAATTTCTGCTCGGCGCGGGCGCGAACGGCGTGGCGTTCGTGGAGGGCCCGCGCGTTTCCTTGGCGCTCGAGGGCGACATCGCGGTGTACTTCCAGGGGGACACGCACCGCGCGCTGAGCGACGAGTACGAGAGCCATGCGCACGAGATCCTCGCGGCGTACCGCGACCGGAGCGGCGGCGATGTCGAGACGAGCGGCTCCGCGAACGCGGACCTGGGGTTCCTCAGCGGCGAGTTCTCTGTGGTGGTCTTCGACAAGCTCGCCGGGATCGTCTTAGCGGCGCGCGACCCGAACGGCGCCGAGCCGCTGTTCTGGGGCACCGCCGACTTCGGCAACTCGCTGCTCTTCTCCACGGACGCGGGTTTGCTCGCGAAGCAGTGCGCAGACGCGGACGCCTTCCCCGCGGGGACGGTGTTCTGCTCGCGGCGCGGGGAGATCACGGGCGAGCTCACCGTGCTCAACCTCGTCCCGGGCGACGACGGCGGCGCGCGCGGCGACGACGAGGGCGAAGAATGGGACTTTTTGGTCGGCGACGGGACGGAACCCCGCGAGCTGCGACGCGAGATGAGCACATCGCCGAAACCCGCGCCCGCGCGCGCCAGCCACGAGGCCTCCGGGGAGCGGACCCGGAGCGACGCGGCGGCGTGACACGTTCGCGCGGCGTTTTCGCGTTTTTTTGAAACGCGCCTGTACGATACGCCTCGCGCGGAACCGACGCGACGAACATATTACGTAATACTGTCGCATCGAATGTAATACTAACGCGATTCTCGACGCTGGACGACACGCCTTCGACACACCTTCCGCGTCTCTTCTTCATCCCCTTTTCCTGGCGTCGGGACGGCCGACGCCGAGCCGTTCGCGGCGGGCGCCGTTCGCGGCCGACCCGCGAACCGAAACGCGAACGCGCCTTGGCGAAGAAGTACAAAGTAAAATAAAAGCCAATTTCGGCTCATCGCGAAACGGACGACGCGTTCGCCTCGCGAATCTTCTCCTCCCACTCCTCGTGCGACCGCCCCGGCCTGAGCATCGCCGCGGCGAGCGCGGAGAGCAGGCATAGGCCCGTCGCCGCAGCGAGCGCGGCGACGTAGTTCCCGGCGGCGTCGTACAGCACGCCGGCGGCGGCGGGCGCGGCGAGGCCGGCCACGCCCCACGCCGTGTACACTTCGCCGTACGCGCGCGCGAAGTTCCCCGCGCCGACGCGGCGGCGCACCTCCGTGGGGACCGCCGTGCCGATGGCGCCGTAGGTGAGCGACGCGGACGCCAGCGCACACTGCGCGGCGGTCACGGAGTGTTCGGCGAGCGACGCCCACGCCAGCGCGGGCGCGGCGACGAGCGGTGCCAGGCGCAGCACCTTCGCCGGGCCCCCACGTTCGCGGTCGCACGCGTATCCGCCGGCGACTCTGCCGAGCGACGTGCAGAAGCTCACGACGCCGACGCCCGCGGTGGCGACGCCGATGGAGGCGCCGTGCGAGTACAGCAGCGTCGCGGCGTGCGAGATGACCATGAGCCCCGCGCTGACGCCCAAACAAAGCGTGCACCACAGCGTGACCATCGCGGGCTTGAGCTGCGCGTCCCGCTTCCGTTCCTCGTCGCTCAGCGCGACGCTTTTATCGCGCCGCGGGTCCGCTAAAGGCGCGTCCAGACCACCCGCGCTGAGCGTGGCGTGCAGGGGCACCGCGGCCGCGAGCATCAGCGCGCCCATCGCGCGCATCGCGCCGCCCACGCCGGCGACGTCCAGCAGGACCCGCACGACGGGCGCGAAGAGGAACGCGCCGGCGGCGCGCGCGGAGGTCACGAGGCCGACGGAGAGGCCTTCGCCGAACGGCGCGGCTGTGCTGATTTGTACGGACAAGCCGTAGCCCACGCCCGCGGCGCCGCCGAACATCAGCCCGTACCCGATGAACAGCGGCGTGACGGAGACGAACGTCGCGGCCTGCGCGGCGACGAGCATGCCGGCACCGGCGACGGCGGCGGCGGCGGCGGCGATGGTTTTCGGTCGCGCGCGCGAGTACAGACTCGGGCCGAGCTTAGCGACGGCGACGGTGAACGCGACGGTGGTGACGGAAAACACCCCCGACAGCACGCCCCGCCCCACGCCCAACGCCCGCTCCAGGGGCACGAGGAAACACGACCAGCAGTACACGCTGCCGAGCAGCACGTTGAGCGCGATCGCCCCGAAAAACGCGAACGGTTCCTCGTCCGTCTTGAACGGCGCGAACCTGAGCAAGCCGCTCCGGTTTTCGTCGCGAGCGTCGCGTCGCGCTTTCGCGTCTCCGCGCCCCTCGCCTCTCGCCTCCGGTCCGTCCTCGGTTTCGTAGTACGACGTGTTCGGCGACGCGGACGTCGAGACGTCCGTCCGACGCGCGTTCCGCCGGATCAGCGAAGACTCTGGTGAGAGTGGTGCCAGTGTGAGACGTGCGGCGACGATGCGAGCCCACTTTTTCGGTGCCCTCACGCGCGCGAGAACACGCGCGTGGCCCGTGGGCGCCGTGCGGCATTCCGGAGCCCACGCTGCCAGCGACGCGAGCTGCGCGAGCGCGCGCATCGCGTCCCCCTGACGTGCGTTCGCGATGGGGTGCGCGGGGCAGAACTGACCGACGACACCGTATCTCAATCGCGTCGATCGCTCGATCCGTCGAAACTTTCAACTTCCTCTCACGACGCACGAGCGCACGACACCACGAGTGTGCAGATTCGAATTTCGGCTGTCATAACGGAAGGCGCAACCACCTCACCCGCGCTCGTGGACCTTCCTTCTCCGGATCCGCGGGATCCTCGAAGGAGGACGCATGTCCTCGAGACGCATCGCACCGTGCGAGGTCACCGTCGTGGCGAGCCCGCTGCGACGCTCGCAACCCTCCGGCCCGTGCAAGCGGTTCGTGGACCTCGTCCCACCGCGCGGCGCGCCGCCCGCGGTCGTCCGGTTCCTGGCGTTCCGCAACCACTACGCGCACGCCGTGACTGTCCGCGCGCGCGATGCGAACGGCGTGTGGAGGGATGTCCTGCGGGACACGCGGCTGATGGCGGATCCGCACTACGAAGTCGACGCGACGCAGATCGCGGTGCTCGAGTTGCCCGGCGAAGGCGTTTCTCTGGACGGACAAAGCACAAGCGCGTTGCGCGTCTACTTCTCCAATCCCTCTCCCCGGTGGGCGCGCGTGGAAGTGGGCGCCTCGCACTTCGCCGCGTACGAATTGGGCCACCCCGAACTGGTGCTCGCAGAGCTCACGCGACGCGTGCAGCGCGCGATACGCGAGGCGCGCGCGGGTGGCGCGGAAAGCGGCCCGCCGCTAGACGAAAAAGAAAAACGCGTTCCCGCGGGAACCGCCGAGTTCGAGTCGCGAGACGTCGCCGCCTCCGCGCGCGCCGCCGCGACGCGGTCGGGCGACCGGTTTCGTTCGGACGCGCTCTGCGCGTTCGACGACGTGCGTCGCGCGCTTCGCGACGCGGGGGTCTCGAGAACGAAAACGCGCTCGACACCGATCGCGGGTCCCGCGGCGTCGGACGTCTCCGCCCGCGAGTCGCGCGCCGTCGTCGGTCTCAGGTGAGCGGGAGCGACGTCGCGTACGTAGTCTAGCTAGCTAGCCGGTAGTGCCATGAAAGAACGCGAGAGCTCGCCCGCGCCAGAGCGTCGGTGCCTATGAATTACGCGCAGAGCGCACGCGCGGAAGTCACGGAAGTCGGAAAAGCGCGATCGTGCCGGCGCGCGCGCGTTCACCGACGTCCGCGCGAGCCGCGGGCGCCGCGGGCGCCGTCGTCCGCGGCGGGGCGCGAGAACGCGAACAGAGACGCGGCGAGATCGCTCGAGGCGTCTTTCGCCGCGTCGACGTTCAGTTCCCTGTGTAACTGTCGCGCCAGCGCCTCGGAGGCGTCGTCGTCACCGCGACTGCGGCGAGACACGTGCTGCTCGAACGTCACGAGACCGTCGTCGTCGTCGTCTTCGTCGTCGCCGCGGCGACCGCGACCGCGACCGCGTCCGCCGCGTCCGCCGCCTCTCCCCCCTCGTCCGTCGCGCCCCTCTCCTCCGTCCGCGCCGCCTGACGAACGGGACGAACGGGACGGCTCCACGAGTCTGGCGAGCAGACGCTCGCGACGCTTCGCGTCCAAATCGGGAGGGGCTGGCGGCAGGAGCGCCGCCGGAGACGCCGGGCGCGCGCGCCGCGGAGGAAGCGCCGGACGCGCGCGCGCCGAGAGCTCGTCGGGTTTCGTTTCTTCGGCGTCGGGCGCTTCTCGGACCTCCGCCGACGGAAGGGACGCGGGAATCGGCTCCCCCGGCTTCGGAAGCGCATCGCCCGATGCTGCCGCGGCGGCGCGTTGCGCGCGCGTCGGGGGAAGCGCCGGTCTCCGGCGCGGGACGAACCGCGCCTCGGCGTCCGCCGACGCGCGTTCGGCGTCGTCGTCGGCGGAGGCGGCGGCGGCGCTCGCCGCGGCGGCGCTCGCGGCGGCGGCGGCGGCGGCGGCCAAGTACTCGCCGCCGAGAGCCACCGCGCCGAGTCTGAAATGCCACGCCGCCGCGAAGCGACACGCGCACGCGCGGTGTTTGGCATCCAGCGGCAGCGCCGCGATGTGTCTGGCGA
>MDSV01187977.1_pt1 | contig 10231 bp, 4 predicted proteins | sample 810851 | NCBI WGS metagenome assembly MDSV01 (sample SAMN05326640, study PRJNA326480) | marine metagenome | isolation source: seawater | place: Atlantic Ocean: North East | collected 2012
AGTCATTGCTAAGAACAAGCTTGGAGATCAGGTATTTGCGACGCCTGTCATATGCGATAGCAAAATTTTTGCAAGGGTTGCCGAAAATGTGGGAGATGTGCGGCAAGAAATCCTCTACTGCATTGGTAAAAAAGAATAGATTCTAAGAAATAATCTCCTTCAAAACTTTACCATGAACATCAGTGAGTCGGTACTGACGTCCCTGATATTTAAAAGTTAAAGATTCATGATTAACACCCATTAATTTAAGAATAGTGGCATTAAGATCATGAACATGGACCGGATCATCCACAACATTATAACAATAATCATCTGTGGCGCCATGAACGTGACCGCCTTTGACTCCTCCACCAGCAAGCATCGTTGTAAAGCACCTAGGGTGATGGTCTCGGCCACCATTCTTGTCGGGTGCCTGAGCATAAACCGTTCGTCCAAACTCTCCTCCCCATACGACCAGAGTATCATCAAGTAACCCTCTCTGCTTTAAATCAATAATTAATCCAGCAGTTGCCCGATCAGTGTCCCTACATTGTCGCGGCAGATCCTGTGAAAGCTTAAAATGATGATCCCAGCCCATATGAAAGAGCTGAATGAAATTAACACCTCTCTCGGCAAGGCGCCTAGCTAATAAACAATTCGCTGCGTAAGTGCCTGGTCTTTTCACATCTGGTCCATAAAGGTCAAGCGTGCTTTGAGTCTCATCCGATAAGTTGACTAATTCTGGAACACTAGATTGCATCCTGAAAGCCATCTCATACTGTAAAATTCTTGAATCTATTTCAGGGTCGCCAATTAACGTTGAACGCTTTTCATTCAGTAATTTTAAATCATCTAATATATCACGCCTCAAAGAAGAATTAATTCCAGGTGGATTAGATAAATAGTATACCGGATCTCCAGAATTACGTAGCTTCACACCAGAATGCTCGGTCGGAAGAAAACCTGATGACCAGAGCCTACTGTATAATGGCTGAGCATCCGAAGAGCTTCCTCGAGAAGTAAGAACTAAATAATTTGGCAAGTTCTTGTTCACTGACCCTAATCCATAAGACATCCAAGAACCTATGCTTGGCCTGCCTGCTAATTGAGAACCTGTCTGGAAAAATGTAATCGCAGGGTCATGATTAATAGCCTCAGTATGCATGGAACGGATTAAGCAAATATCATCAGCCAAGGCCCCAATATTAGGCAACAATTCACTGAAGGAAGTTCCGCTCTGACCGCACTTATGAAAACTGTAGTTACTTGGCGCTACGGGTAATGATTTCTGTTTAGAAGTCATTGTCGTAATGCGCTGCCCTCCCCTCACCGAATCGGGCAATTCTTCTCCACGGCTCTTCTCAAGATGAGGCTTGGGATCAAACAAATCAATCTGCGAAGGACCTCCCGACTGAAAAAGGTAGATAACACGTTTAGCTCTTGGAATGCTATGCTTATACTCTAGAGAGTGGCTTGACGCTTGTGCCTCTTCCCTTAGTAAACTTGCAAGCGCTAGGGATCCAATACCATGAGCAGAACCTTCGAGAAAGGCTCGTCGATTTAACTGATCTTGTTGACTAATTATATTTCTCAAAACTCGCATTGGTATATGCCCGTTCACTTATTAATTATCTCGTCAAGATTAAGAATCAAATTTGCGGCTGTTGCCATGGCTGCAACACGTATCACATCCAACTCATCCAATATCTTAGACTCACCTACTAATAAGAGATCCTTGGCCAGATGAGGGTTCTTCTTATAATGTTTTAATCGGCGCTCGTAACCCTCCAGCAAAATTGTCATTTCTGATTCGTTTGGATGCCTCGCGGTGGCGGTCCGAAAACCCCAACGCAACTGTTCCTGTGAACTCTTCCCATTAAGTATCATTCTTTCTGCAAATTTCTTTGCTGCTTCCACATATGTGACATTATTAAGTAATGATAAGGCCTGAAGAGGAGTATTAGATCGAGCACGCAAAACACTGCAAACTTCACGACTAGGCATATCAAATAGGACCATACTAGGATGCGGAACTGTCCTTCGAATTCTTGTGTACAGGGTTCTTCTGTACAACTTCTCTCCATGATCTTGAACAAATTTTCCTCGTTTCTCTATTTCTTCCCACAAACCTTTAGGTTGATAGGTCCATACGCTAGGGCCGCCTTGCTTCTCAACTAATAGACCAGAAATTGCCAGTGCCTGATCACGTATCATTTCTGCCTGAAGTCTTTGCCTCGGTCCACGACTCAGGAACCTGTTCATGGGATCTTTTTGTAGCCTATTTTTATCAACAGCATGGGACTGAGAATATGTGGAACTCAGAACCATTTTTTTAATTAGTCTTTTGATGTTCCATCCATGCTCAACGAAATCAACAGCTAACCAGTCCAGTAATTCAGGATGGCTAGGCCGTTCTGACTGAGTGCCTAGATCTTCAGTTGTCAAAACGATGCCATTCCCAAAGAATTGAGCCCATAATCGATTTACTATCACTCGTGAGGTCAAAGGATGCCTTCCATTCACAAGCCAACGAGCAAGACCAAGCCTGTTCATATTTTCTCCCTCCTGGAGCGAAGGTAGTGATTTAGGTAGGCCCGGTAAAACTTCTTCGGTCGGAGAGTCATATTGCCCTCCATCCAAAACAAATGCTTTTCTGGGCTCAGGCATTTCCTTCATGATCATGACCGTAGGAAATAGTTTTTCGAGCTTAGCTATTTCTTTTTCCTGAGATCCTTTATCTTTAATTTCGGTTCGAATTTTTTCCGAATACAATTCAAACTCCTCAGCCTTGTACCGGATTCTAGGCTCGGCACTACCACGTAAATTATTAATGAATCCCTTCTCATCTAAATTATTAAACAAGGCAAAGAACTGGTAAAATTCCTTCTGAGTGATCGGATCATATTTGTGATCATGGCAACGCGCACAGCTCAGAGTAAGTCCAAGCCAAACCGTACCCATAGTTTCTACACGGTCAATTACATACTCTGTTCGCCACTCTTCATCGATGGCGCCGCCCTCCGTTTGAATCCGATGGTTTCTATTGAAACCAGTAGCAATGATTTGATCATTCGTTGGATTCGGTAATAAGTCCCCAGCTAACTGTTCAATGGTAAACACATCAAACGGCTTATTGGAATTAAATGATTCAATGACCCAATTCCTCCAGGGCCATTGACTATTTTCAAGATCATTATCATATCCATGGCTATCACCGTAGCGAGCACCATCCAACCACCAAGAAGCCATTCGCTCACCGTACCGAAATGAAGCTAGTAATCTCTCAACGACTCTCTCAAAAGCATGATCGGATCGGTCAGATTTGAATGCATCTATTTCCTGTGTCGTGGCCGGCAAACCCGTCAGATCCAAACTAACCCGCCGGATCCATTCTTCTTTTGGAGCTGCTCCTTGTGGCAACAAATCTTCCACCTTCAACCGCTCAAAAATAAAGGAATCAATCTCATTGATCCCCCAAAGACTAGCCTTAGGCAAGGCCTGCTTTAGAGGCTCATTGTAAGACCAGAAAATATTTTTCTTGGAAATCTCCTCATCAGCGTCCGCCATGTGCACCAAATCTGTAATGCTTAACAGCAACATGACCGGCAACACCGAATAGCAGGCGGTAAATTTCATTATTAATTAATCTAGCAGATTAAAGGAAGGGCTTAAGCTTTTTTTCATTCATTAAAATACTGACACCAAAAACACTTAATCAAACCTTCAGACTGAACCTGCAATGGCCTAATAGAATATTATCCCTTATATTAAGACTATTTGGTGGTACTGTAATTAAGTTTTGATTCTAATGTATGAAGAACTGCTTAAGATAATTGATTATTAGTAATTACATAAAGCTACGCATCACAAAAGCACTTAAAACACTCGTCGCTATGACAGTGATATTTTTATGTATAATTGGTTGCTCAAAAAACGATTCCTCAGATTCATCTCAAGTAGAGGAAAGGTCAAATCCAACAAATATTTCTCTCAAGGAAAAAACAATCAATCCAGATGAACTGGGTGTCATATCTAAAAATAAGGTCGCCGAATGGGAAAAAATAGACGACCCCTCTGAGGATGGGTGGGAAACTGAATTGCTCGCAAACCAAGCAAATAAGCAACTGAAAAAGCTTGGAGCCCTTTTTTTTAAAGAAGGATCCTTGAACGATCTTGTATCATCTCTAATTGCAACAGATCCTCTGACTCCTGAGAGCCTTGAATTAATATTTAAAGACAAAACCATCACAGTTCATAAAGGAAGTAAGAATGAGAATCAGCCAAAGGCAGGAACCCAACACCTTGAAAAAGAACTTAACAGTGTCAGACAAAAACGGACCGGATCTGATGATGCCAACCATGCTAAATTCAAAATCATTAGCATAAAAAAAGAAAATGGATCAGCACAGAAAAAATTTACTACTGAAGTCCTCTTCTCGCTAAATTTTAGAACAGAAAAGAGCGTCATCGAAAAGCACGCCAAATGGTCAGTGCAATGGAATGGAGAACAGGAAAAACCTAAAATTGATAAGATACGTGTTCTCTCATTTAATCAGACAAGCAGTTCTCAATCAGAGAAAATATTCACTGATGTAACAGGTTCGGCTCTGGATTCTAATGACTGCTATAAGACACAGCTCTCATATGGCATGAACCACTGGCTCACCCGACTCCCTGTCAGAGCTATGCTAAACCGGTTCGGGACTCCTGGCATTTCTATCGGTGATGTTAATGGAGACGGGCTCGAAGACATTTATCTTTGTCAAGAACCAGGACTGCCAAATCGGTTATTCATCCAAAGAAAAAATGGAACATTAATGGATGTCTCAGCCGAGTGGGGCGTGGACTGGCTAGAAGATTCGCGCTCTGCAATAATAGCTGACTTTGACAATGATGGTGATCAGGATCTGGCTGTGGCTGTTTACGGAATGGTTTTAATAGCTGAAAATGATCAGCAAAAACATTTTGTCCCGGCGATCACATTAAAAACAAGCTGGTCAACAGCATCATTAGCTGCCGCTGATTATGATAATGACGGGCTCCTGGACCTTTATGTTTGTGCTTACGTACAAGAAGACAATGGCGAATCGATAGGGGCGGCTAATAATCAATTCGTATATCATGATGCCGAAAACGGTGCCTCCAATTTATTGTTTAAGAATGAGACTAGGCAATCTGGCAAGCTGTCCTTTGTAAATGCTACTGAAGAAGTTGGTCTAAATATCAATAACCAGCGATGGAGCTTTGCCGCTTCCTGGGAAGATTTTGATAATGATGGTGATCAAGACCTCTATGTTGCTAATGACTATGGCAGAAATAATCTATATAGAAATGATGCCGGAAAATTCACAGACATTGCCGCAAACACCAACACAGAGGATAGTGCTTCCGGTATGTCAGTGACATGGGCAGACTATGACAGGGATGGAAGAATGGACCTCTACGTTTCCAATATGTTTTCTGCAGCAGGAAATAGAATCACTGAACAGCAACAATTTAAATCCAAAACTACCGATAAGATCCGAGACCGTTTCCGCCGCTTTGCTAGAGGTAATACTTTGCTGCGAAATATTGGATCCTCATTCGAAGATAAGAGTATCATCGCTGGTGTTAACATGGGCCGTTGGGCATGGGGATCTAATTTCGTTGATTTTAATAACGATTCTTTAGCAGATCTGGTCGTTGCCAATGGTTATTTGACCTCAAAGGAAGAGACAGGAGACTTGTGAAGTTTCTTTTGGCGACAGGTCGTGTCGCAAACCATCGATTCTGAGGGAGCTGATTCCACGCAAAATAATACTAATAGCCAAAGACAATTATCTGAAATGATGGATGCTGGACGATCATTCAGCGGAAACGAAAGGAACTGCTGTTTCCTTAACATCGGTAATGGAACCTTTGCAGACATTTCAGGGATAAGCGGTCTGGATTATCCTGACGATGCAAGAGCCATCGCTACAACTGACTGGGACAATGATGGAGACCTAGACTTATGGATATCAAATCGGAACGGTCCACGTCTAAGACTCATGCGTAATGACAATAATAATTCGAACCGTTTCATTTCCTTTCAATTAAAGGGTAACGGGATTTCATCTAACAAAGACGCGATCGGTGCAAGGATTGAAATAAATCCAAATGGCAAAAAAGGAAATCCAACACTCATCCAAACCCTCAGGGCTGGTCAAGGGTTCCTCTCCCAGTCCAGCAAATTTGTACACTTTGGGCTGGGCCCTTCAACAAATACAATTAACATCCAAATTCGCTGGCCGGACGGATCAATTGATAGTTTTCAGAAAATTTCAACGAACAAACGTTATCTGATCGAACAGAGAAACCCTAAAATAACCGAATTGCGTTCAAGGAATGAAGCGATCAAGCTCTCCCCATCAGCAGCTCAAAGGAACGAACCACAAAGTACCGCCAGGACCCCCGCAATCACGCTATTCAAAGCCCCAAACTTCACTTTCCAAACAAAGAATGGAAAAAGAAAAATATTACCTCAAGGAAAACCTCTACTCATCAACCTTTGGGCAACTTGGTGCGCTCCATGCATTAAAGAACTTGCAGATTTAAGTCATCACGAAGCACTGATACGCGAATCAGGAATCGATGTGATAGCTCTTAACGTGGATCAATTAAGTAATACCACAATAGATCCTGAAAAAATTTCTGGAGTTCTGAAAAAAATAAAGTTTCCTTTTCTGGCACGCAATGCAACAGAGCCCATGATAAATCTCCTGCAAAGACTTCATGACCAGCTCATTGGTCTTAACGAACCTTTACCTATACCTTCAAGTTTCCTAATTGACCCTAATGGAAACCTCTCTGTAATCTACAAGGGTCCGTTAGAGGTGACCCAATTAATTGCAGACAAGGACCATTCTGCAGGAACTCTTAATGAAAGAATCATTCGTTCAGCCCAGATAAAAGGAACGACCATTAAGCACCCTAAGTCCATGCAACGTTCAATGGCTCACGAAGCATCCATTCATTCAAGGCATGGTAGTAATTGGTTAAGGGCAGGAAACATGGAAGGGTCCATCTACCATTTCAATATAGCTCATGAACTCAATCCCCAATCTAAAATAATCTCTTCAAATCTGGCCCTCAGTCATTTCAATATCGCAGCTCAACTCAATTCAAAAAATAGTCAGAGTGCGGCTCTCTTTCATTATCGTTCAGGATTAAAATTCCAACCCAAAAATCAAGCAGCGCGAAACAATCTGGCTTGGATCCTTGCAACTTCCCCAGAAGAAAAAATCCGAAACCAAAAGGAAGCCCTGAAAATGGCCACCCAGTTGAACCAAGAAACTGGCAATAAAATACCTCAGGTTTTGGATACATTAGCGACATCCCAAGCAGCAACCGGAGAATTTGAAATAGCGGTAAATACTATAAAAAAAGCTATTGCTTTCTTGAAAGAAAAACCTGATGCCAAATTGCTACAGTCTCTCCAACATCGCCTGAACCTATATAATAATCAGAAAACATATATTGAAAAGGGCTCTAGAAATTGAAAATACAGTTATTATTGATTGTTTTTAAATAAGTTCATTCTCATTACAATATTGTCCTTTATTGCCTCGGATATTGACTCTTTCCCTGTTTTTACAGATATTTTATAAAATAATAAAAATTATCTCTACCTAAGGTTAGGATCTTTTAATCGAAACCATAATTCCCACAAACAATCCTCACTTCATTATGTCTAAGAAAAAGCTATGGCAATTCATTTCAATGATTGCTGCGACATTAATCTTATCTGTTTCTGCTCAGTCAGAAGAAGTTTACACTCAGAACTTTGATGATTTCGACGATGGCGAAATTGAATTAGGTGATGGCAGCATAATCGCTGGTGCAGCTGCTTCCATTCAGGATGGCCGTTTGCAACTCACCATTGATGGTCAGGGACTTGGCTTTTCCAGCTTTTCCATTCCTCCGATAGAAGGTTCATCTAAAGGCTTCAAAATCACTTTCGACTATGAAATGTTTGATAGTGTCGAAGCAAATGATCCGGCTGACGGATTTTCGATAAACTACGGAGGCGCAGCGATGGGAGAACTCGGAAGCGCTGAGGAAGGCATGGTCAACAAAGGAGTTCAGGATAATCTTTCTTTTGAAGTCGATACATGGAGGAACGGAGACGCTGAACAGGGAGTTAATATCTCAGGATTTGGAGGTGGTGGAGACTTGGGCGAACTCGCATTCACAAATGGCGTCATACTTGATGATGGGCAACGTGTTGAGGGCACGATGGAAATTAGTTGGTATCCGGGTAAGGGCGCCTCCTTCATAACGACTGGCCTTAACACAAATGCCGATTTCGAAGATGTAGAAACTGGTAATTTTATTGCAAGTGATGACCATACATTCATTATTTCAGCAAGGGTCGGTGGAGCGAACCAAGATCTATTCATCGATAATTTGATCATTGAAACCGGCGGCGGAGATGACAGTGACGGGGATGGTCTTCCAGACGTCTGGGAAACGGCTAACGATCTCGATCCTGAGGATGATACCGGAGATAATGGTGCAGAAGGAGATCCCGACAATGACGGGGTCACTAATTTTGACGAATATGAAAATGGAACAAACCCACAGAATGAGGATACCGATGCGGATGGCCTCGCTGACGGCGTAGAAAATGGCACGGGTGATTATGATGGCCCTGACGCTACAGGAACGAACCCTCTCATTGCAGACACGGACGGTGACACTCTCCTTGATGGCGTTGAAAATCCAACACTTCCATACGATGAGGATGACCCAGAATCACAGCCCGGCACAGATCCAAACGATTCTGATACGGACGGTGACGGGATTAGTGACGGAAGCGAAATTGCTAACGGCACAGATCCGACCACTGAAGACGAAACTGATGAAAACACTTACAGCCAGAACTTCGATGGTTATGCCGATGGAACGACAGACCTTGATGACGGTACCGTCATCGCTGGAACGGCAGCAGAGGTAGTTGACGGCAGACTTCAACTGACCAAGGACGGCCAGGGCCTGGGCTTTTCCAGTTTCTCGGTCCCGGCACTTCCGGGCTCATCAAATGGTTTCAGAATCACTTTCGACTACGAGCTCTATGATAGTCCAGAAAATAATAATCCGGCAGACGGATTTTCAATAAATTACGGCGATGCTCTGCTAGGAGAACTCGGATCGGCAGAAGAAGGAATGGCAGGAGGACAGGCCATTGAAAACATTTCCTTCGAGGTCGACACTTGGCAGAACTTTGACGCCGAGCAGGGAGTCAATATTTCAGGGCTCGCGGGAGGCACTGACCTAGGCCAACTCGCATTTAATAACGGACCAATCCTCAACGACGGGGAAAAAGTTGAGGGAACGATTGAAATACAATGGCAACCGGACGTGGGTGCCAGTTTCACAACGACTGGAATGAACACGAACGCGGATTTCACCGAAGTGGAAATTCCTGACTTTGTTGCAAGTGATGACCATACATTCATCATCACGGCTCGAGTCGGTGGCGCAAACCAGGACTTCTTCATCGACAATCTGGTCATCCAGGTCGGAATCTTTGAAGGTGACGAGGATGGTGACAACTTGCCGGACTTCTATGAAAATGACAAGGTAGGTAACCTCACTGACTTGAACGGACTCGGAGACGGGCCAGGACCTGGTGAAGGAACGGGAGACTTTGATGGTGACGGACTCAGTGACTTTGACGAATACGAAAATAAAACTGATCCTACCAACGAAGACACTGACGAGGACGGACTCAGTGACGGCGTAGAAAACGGCTCGGGAGATTACGATGGACCGGACGCTACAGGAACGGACCCTCTCATTGCAGACACGGACGGTGACACTCTCCTTGATGGCGTTGAAAACCCAACACTTCCATACGACTCCGAGAATCCCACGACCCAGCCCGGCACAGATCCAAACGATTCTGATACGGACGGTGATGGGATTGGTGACGGAAGCGAAATTGCTAACGGCACAGATCCGACCACTGAAGACGAAGCTGATGAAAGCTCTTACCGTCAGGGCTTCGATGGTTTTCCCGACGGAACGATAGACCTTGAGGATGGTTCCGTCATCGCTGGAACGGCAGCAGAGGTAGTTGACGGTAGGCTTCAGCTGACCAAGGACGGTCAGGGCTTAGGATTCTCCAGTTTTTCGGTTCCGGCAATCCCGGGCTCATCAAATGGTTTCAGAATTACTTTCGATTATGAACTCTATGATAGTCCAGGCGCCAATAATCCGGCAGACGGAT
>MDSV01196318.1_pt1 | contig 10231 bp, 10 predicted proteins | sample 810851 | NCBI WGS metagenome assembly MDSV01 (sample SAMN05326640, study PRJNA326480) | marine metagenome | isolation source: seawater | place: Atlantic Ocean: North East | collected 2012
CAACAACCCTATTGTTGATGCTATTGATGCATATGATATTTTGAATTTAACTGCTAGTTTTGACTTTGTTGGTGATAAGTGGGGGTTAGATTTAATGATTCTAAATGCAACTGATGAAGATGGGGTAAACTCAAGCATGACAGATGTATTTGGTGTAGCTGCAACAGGCTTAGAGTTAATTCCTCCTAGGCAGTTTATGGCTCGATTGAGCATGAATTATTAAGTAATCATTCATAAATTTAATACCTCTTCTAAGTTCATCAAATCTTTATTTGATACAATTCAATATGGAAAAGCTATTTATTCAAGCAGATGAGTTACTTAGAGACTCTTTCAAGCTCGCATGGCAAGTTTTTGAAAGCGGATATAGACCTAATTATATTATTGGTGTTTGGAGGGGTGGAGCTCCTATTGGTATTGCCGTTCAAGAGTTTTTAGATGTCCTCGGCGTGCCCTCTGACCATATCGCAATTCGAACCTCTCATTACAAAGGTATGGGAGAGAGAGATAGCAAGGTTCAAGTTTATGGTTTGAACTATATTATAAAGAAGGTTGAATCAGAAGATTCGCTTCTGATAGTTGATGATGTTCATGACACAGGCATATCTGTTCAAAAAATAATTTTAGATCTGCAAGCTGCTTGTAAAAAAAATTCACCTGAAATCAAAGTAGCTACCCCATACTTCAAACCAAAGAAAAATAAAACAAATAGAAAACCTGATTTTTATATTCATGAAACTGAGAAATGGCTCGTCTTTCCTCATGAGCTTGAAGGCTTATCCATCGATGAAATTACTGAGTTTAAGCCTGAGCTTTCTGACCTTGTTAAAAAAATTAAACCTTTTATATCTTAAGTAAGATTTAATATAGTTTCCTTTATAATATTCTAATAAACTCAGCTATTAGCGATGATCAATTCTGACAACCTCTTTTTAGACAAGAACAATATTGATACGATTTTGGTGCTGGACTTTGGCTCTCAATATACTCAACTTATTGCTAGAAGAATAAGGGAGTTAAATGTATTTTCAGTAATTCTTCCATGGGATATCTCAACTCAAAAAATTAAATCTCTTAATCCTAGAGGAGTAATTCTCTCAGGAGGCCCTGAATCAGTTACCGAATCTAATACTCCAAGAATCCCAGAAACTATCTTTGAATTAGATGTGCCTGTTCTGGGTATTTGTTACGGAATGCAGACTCTTTCAGAGCAATTTGGAGGACAAGTTTCTTCTTCAAAAAACAAAGAATTTGGCCATGCTCAAATTTTACTTGAAAAGCCATCTTTGCTTTTTGATGGATTTAGCTCTGGATCTTCAATTGATGTTTGGATGAGTCACGGAGATCATGTTTCGACGTTGCCAGATAAATTCAATTTAGTTGCTTCAACCGCTTCTGCGCCAATTGCTGCCATGGAGCATTCTGAAAAACCTATATATGCTTTACAGTTTCACCCAGAGGTAACGCATACAAAACAAGGTAATATTGTTTTAGAAAATTTTACATTTAAGATATGTAAATGCTCTGCCCAATGGAAAATAGAAAATCTTATTGAGCAAAAAATAAAAGATATTAAACAAAAAGTAGGCGATCAAAAGGTATTATTAGGTCTTTCCGGCGGAGTTGATTCATCCGTTACAGCAATGCTATTAGATAGAGCTATTGGAAAAAATCTAATTTGTGTATTTGTAGATAACGGCTTGCTTCGCAAAAATGAAGCTGAAGATGTAGAGAATTTATTTAAAGAAAAAATGAATTTAAATTTGATAGTTGTTGATGCAAAAAAAGTTTTTTACAGGCATCTTAAAGGCGTTTCAGACCCAGAACAGAAACGAAAGGTTATTGGTAGAACTTTCATTGATGTCTTTGATAATGAGGCTACAAAATTAAAAGATGAAATTTATTTTTTAGCACAAGGTACCATTTATCCAGATGTTATTGAATCATCTGAATCAGAATCAAAAGAAGCTAGAGTAATTAAGTCTCATCATAATGTTGGCGGACTTCCTGATGACATGAAAATGGAATTAGTTGAGCCTTTACGTGACTTATTTAAAGATGAGGTAAGAAATATGGGATCTGAGCTTGGACTTAGATTAGAGATGTTAAATCGGCATCCATTTCCAGGTCCAGGATTGGGAGTAAGAATTCTTGGAGAGATTTCTCAAGAAAAAGTTTCAACATTGCAAAATGCTGATGCTATATTTATAGAGGAACTAATTAATGCTGGCTTATATGATCAAGTAAGCCAAGCATTTTGTACATATCTCCCAGTTAAATCAGTTGGAGTTGTTGGAGATGAAAGGAGATATGCTGATGTAATAGCAATTAGAGCAGTTGAGACAGTGGATTTTATGACTGCTACTTGGGCAAGGCTCCCATATGATTTTTTGGCACATGTCTCAAATAGAATTGTTAATGAGTTAGAAGGTGTTAGCAGGGTGGTTTATGATATTTCAAGCAAACCCCCAGCAACTATTGAGTGGGAATAATTATTTATTTTGATAACTATTTATATCGAGTATCACTGAATTAAATATAATTATGGTAAAAAAAAATATAGACGATAAGGTTGTTAATGATTTTGGCAAAGAGTGGGAAGTATTCAATCATCAAGACATGAACCAATCTTTGCTTGATTCAGCTTTTGATAGTTATTTCCACCTTTTCCCATTTGAAGACCTAATTGATGGAGAGGGTTTTGATATGGGGTGCGGCTCAGGTCGCTGGGCTAAATTTGTTGCTCCAAGGGTTGGTTTTTTAAACTGCATTGATCCAAGCGAAGCAGCACTAGAACAAGCTAAGATAAATTTACAGTATTCCAAAAATTGTTTATTTGAATGTGAGGGAGTGGACGGTAATTCTTTGAAGGATCATTCACAAGATTTTGGTTATTCATTAGGAGTTCTTCACCACATACCTGATACATCTCTTGCCTTGCAAGCATGTGCTAAAAAACTAAAACCTGGAGCCCCATTTTTACTATATCTTTATTATAGGTTTGATAACAAACCAAAAAGCTACTATTTACTTTGGAAAATCACTGATTTTTTCAGAAGAATAATCAGCAAACTACCATTTGTTATAAAATTTTCTATTTCGCAAATAATTGCTCTATTTGTTTATTTGCCTATAGCTAGATTTGCATTAATTGCAGAGAAAATAGGCATTGATGTTTCCAATTTTCCATTAACTTGGTACCGGAATGAATCATTTTATATCTTGCGGACTGATGCCCTTGATCGATTTGGCACCAGACTAGAGCAACGTTTCACCAAGGATGAAATCTCTGAAATGCTTGTAAATGCAGGCTTTGGAAAAATAGAATTCACTGAAAGGGAGCCCTTTTGGACTGTTTTGTCATATAAAAAGTAAAAATATCTTATATAAGTCTATGAAATCAGAAATTAGCATTGTAATACCTACTCTTGATAATTTCTTAGATGTTAAAAAAGTTATTTTTAGCATAGATTCTCAAGATTTATTGCCTTCTGAAATTATTTTGGCAGATTCGAGTTCATCAAGCCAAATTGAAAATAACATTACAGATCTTCAATTATCTGTCCCAATTCGATATTTAAGGGTTGGAAAGGCCTATAAATATGATAGATTGCTCTATCGTTTATTTTCTTTATCATCAATACCTTTCTTTAAAAATAGATTTCCTAAAGGGAGGGCATTTCCTTATGAGGCAACCAATGCTGGAGCATCAATAGCTAGATACAAATGGATAGCATTTCTTGATGGAACCACTATTCCAAGTAAAGCTTGGCTAAAAGATTATTATGAGTTAATTTCAAAAAAAAAATACGATGTAATTTTTGGAAGAACAAAATATTATGCAGATACTTGGTTTCAAGAGCTATTAAGAGCATCAACATATGGAAGTATTGGGCATGAGACAGCTCCAGGCTCTTTAATGCAAACTGCTAAATTTCTTGAAAGTCATAAAATTATTGAGGGAGTAAGATCTGGTGGAGATATAGCATGGAAGATGCAAATTAGGGATTCGCTTAGTTATTTCTTGCCTGAAAAAAATTATTTAACTTATTCAAGCTTACCTAAGTCATTGTTTGCAACATTGAAAAAGTTTTTTATTTACCAAATCTATGGCTCTTTCTTAGATATTCAAAACAATGTAAAAGATTTATATCTGGGCATTATTCTTTTACTTAGTATCATCATAATACCTAAATGGAATTATATTGTTGGATGGGATAGCGGTTTTTTTATACCGCATATAACAAAGGTTTTCTTTCTTAGTTTATTTCTTATTGTATTTATTAGTTTTACCATTAATAGAGTTTTTTTACGATCATTTACTCGTAATAGTTTTAGAGCTAATTATTTAAAATTTTTTTTATTTGTATTGGCAGTATTTTCAGTAATTAACTGGAATGGAGTGGTAGCAAAATGGGTTGAGGACTCTGTTTGGTATATTCCCCATATTACTAAAATTTTTCTGGCTATTATTTTTACGGCTTCATTCTTATATAGGGGGATATACTTTCCTCTTAAAAATAAAATTAAAACCTCATATCTGTTTCCATTGAATTGGATCTTGGTTGGGTTATTGGGGATTTTGCTTGATCTGGTTAAGGCTCCAGGATATATATTAGGCGCTGTTTTAGCCTCGTTTGTAAGACGCAAAAAATTTATTAAGGAAGATCTCTTCTAATGAAAAAAAGAATGATACTTCTGTCTGGCAGTGGGGATACGGTTGTATGGTTTAGACTTGAATTTATTGATGAATTTATCAAAAAATCTTATACGGTTTATGTTCTTGCGCCTGATATTAGACCAGAGCTAAAAATTGAACTTGATAAAAGAGGTGTTCAATTTGTTTATATTAATTTGGAAAGAAAAGGATTAAGTTTGCTGAACTTAATTTTATCAATTAAAGAGCTAGTTAAAATTTTTCATAAAATTAGACCAGATTTAATTTTTTCATATACTCATAAAGCAATTTTATCAGGATCATTGGCAGCTAAGTTTTCAGGATTTTCAAATTTATACTCATTTATAACAGGCTCTGGACACTTATTTGATGACAAAACTTTTAAAGAGAGATTAATTAAATTTTCTGGGTCCCTTTTATTAAGGTTGGCCTTAAAATTTAATAAAGTTATATTCTTTCAAAATCCTGACGATAAAAAACTATTTATAGAAAATAATATAATTAACTCAAACAAAGCCAGAATAGTGAATGGTTCTGGAGTCAATTTAATAAAATTTTCTTTAGAACCTCTTCCATCATCGCCAGTATTCTTGACTATGGCGCGTTTAATAAAATCTAAGGGCTTAATAGAGTACGCAAAGTCAGCCAGAGAGCTAAAAAAAACTCATCCTGATGCTAGGTTTTTGTTGTATGGGTATCCTGATAATCATCCTGATTCAATAAGTGAAAAAGATATAATTGATAGCTGGTATGACAGATATGGAGTAGAGTATTGCGGTTATACTGAAGATCCCGCAACTGCAATAAGCAGATGCAGCATTTTCGTGCTTCTTTCATACAAGGAGGGAACTCCCAGGGTCAATCTTGAAGCAATGGCAATGGGTAGACCTATAATTACTACAGATGCGCCAGGCTGTAGAGAAACTGTTTTGAATAATATCAATGGTTTTTTGGTCCCTAAGTATGACTATCTTGAGACCGCAAGAGCAATGAAGGAATTAACTGATGGGAATTTACGATCCAAAATGGGTGCTGAATCAAGGTCTTTATGTGAATCAAAATTTAATGTCAGTGATGTTAACAACACTCTTTTAAAAGAAATGAATGTTCTTCCATCATGATAATTAAGCAAATTAATTTTCTCAATTTAAAATATAAGATGGCCATAGCTATATATCATAAAAGTTCCTTGCTGGAATATTTTCAAAAAACTTGCGTCTTGAATATTGGAAAAATTCAAGATTATGATTTAATCTCAAATCTAATGAATAAGAATAAGTTTTTAAAAAAGATGGCAAATAAAAATTAATATGAATGTTTCTGAAGCAGTTAAATATAGAAAATCTGTAAGAAAGTTTTTAGAGAAACCTGTATCTAGTAAATTAATATTTGAATTATTAAGTAAAGCCTCTCGCGCCGCCTCTGGTGGAAATCTTCAACCTTGGAAAATATTTGTTATTAATAATAAATCAATGTCAGACTTCTTAGAATTTCAAAGTAAATGGTCTAAACCTGAGGAGCCAGCTTATGAGATTTATCCATCAAAACTAAAAGAACCATATAGAACCTCTCGTTACGAATTAGGAGAACAAATGTATGAGTTATTAGGAATTCCAAGAGAGGATAAAGAGGCTCGTTTTTCTCAAGTAATGCAAAATTTTGTTTTTTTTGGAGCTCCTTGTGCTTTTTTTTGCTTCATTGATAGGGATATGGGTCCACCTCAGTGGTCTGACTTGGGAATGTTTTTGCAAACATTTATGTTACTTGCAAAAGAAGTAGGTTTAGATACTTGTGCTCAAGAAGCTTGGTCTATGAAGCATGATAGCGTTTCAGAGTTTGTTAAAGCAGATTCAAATGACATTTTGTTTTGTGGAATGAGTATTGGCTATGAAGATGCTTCAGACCCAATTAATGCGCTTAAGTCAGAAAGAAGACCGCTTGCAGAATGGGCAAAATTTATTTAAAAAAGACAACTAAATACTAGAGCATAATTCTATGTATCTAGAAAAATTCATGTCTGTAGCAATGGAATTAGCTGAAACTGCATATAAAGAAAATGAGGTTCCAGTTGGTGCAATCGTAGTTAAAAGCGGAATGGTTATCGGGAGAGGGTTTAACCAAGTTATAAGTACAAATTCAGTCTCTTCTCACGCTGAGATCATTGCAATTAATAATGCAAGCAAGACCATTAATAATTATAGGCTTAAAGAATGTGATATTTATGTCACTCTTGAGCCTTGTCATATGTGTGCAAAAGCTATTGTGGACGCCAGAATACAAAATTTGTATTTTGCTGCTCCTGAACCAAAAACAGGGTCAATAATTTCTGTAGATAATTTTCTAGATAAAAACTTTCTTAATCATCGAGTTCATTATGAGCATGGAATTCTCTGTCAGGAAAGTGCTGAATTATTAAGAAGTTTTTTTGCATCAAAACGAAATTAATTTTATTTAATATTTATATTTTTTTCTGCTTCAGATTAAAAAATATTATTTTTTAATATAAATTTTTATCCCATTGAGGACGGCATAAAATTTTCAAAATCCATATTTTCTATTTAAGCGTTACCCAAATAGGGCAATGATCTGAAGGTTTTTCCATGCCTCTTGCTTCATAATCTATACCTGTGTTTTGTATTTCATCAGAGAGATTATTTGAAATCAAGATATGATCTATTCTTAAACCCCTTTTGGGATTATCATCAAACATCCTGGAGCGGTAATCAAACCATGAGTAAATAGAGCCTTCTTCAGGATGTTCTTCTCTCCATGAATCAATAAAGCCAAGATTCTTAATTTTATTCCACATTTCTATTTCTTCTGGCAAGAATGCAGTTTTACCATCACGCAGCCATCTCTTTACATTTTGCTCGCCTATACCTATATCTAGTCTAGTTGGAGCAACATTAAAATCTCCCATTACAATTAGATTCTCTTCAGTTTTTTGAAGTTTTTTGATGTGTTTTTCCAAATCATCATAAAATTTTATTTTTTTAGGAAATTTCGTCTCATGTGATCTGTTTTCACCTTGAGGGAAGTATCCATTCATAATGGTAATTTTCTTTCTTTTCCATTTAAATGTGGCTTGAATGAATCTTTTTTGATTATCTGCTGAATCGCTTGCAAAACCTTTTTGTACATTTTCAGGTTTCTGCTTGCTGAGAATTGCTACCCCATAGTGGCCTTTTTGTCCCCAAAACTCTGGGTGGTATCCAATTTTTTTAATTTCATCAATTGGAAATTCAGGATCATTTACTTTGGTTTCCTGCAAACCAATTACATCTGGATCGATAGTATCTCTAAGATGAATAAGTTGATGTGGGCGAGCTCGTATGCTGTTGATATTAAAAGATACAATCTTCATTTTTTATGCAGCTTGAGATAAATAGATATTTTGATTAAACAACATATAGTCTGAAAGAATTTGTGCGCCCTCATTTAAAAGATAGTCATCGTCAATGTCTATCCCAAAATCTTTTTTATCATCTTCAGTTTCTTTGTCATCTTTATAATCCTCCATGGCCTTATAAGAATCAAAAATTTCTAAATTAAGCGAAGTACGTCGCTTGTTTTCAATATCTAAAGCCCATAATTGCCTTTCTTCTTTTTCAATTCTTCTATTTGTTAAGTTTAAAGAAATTACTTCTTTATTTTTCTGAATTTCATATCTTTTTCTTATATCAAGGATATATTGCAAATTAGGGCTCTGGCTAACTCTTATCAAATGTTCATCATTTAACTGGGAGATCAAAGAAGCCTCCATAGAAAATTTCTGGAAACGAATTGGTTTAATTTCATCCCATGGTAGGGCCGTATCATATGAACTTTCACCAATTTCTTCTATATCCCAAGTGCTTGGTAAGGTAATATCTGGGTGTATTCCTTTGCTTTGCATCCCAGTTCCAGTAATCCTATAAAATTTAGATTCAGTAATTTTGATTTGTCCTGAGCTTAAACTATCTAATTTTTGAACGGTACCTTTTCCGAATGTTTTTTGCCCAATGATTATTCCTCTTTGATAATCTTGAATAGCCCCAGCAAAAATTTCTGATGCTGAAGCAGAATATCTGTCCACCATTACCGCTAATGGTTTTTTCCAAATTTGTTTAGCTCTAGCATCACCCCAAGGCCTAATTGCGCCGTTGCTTTCTTTTACTTGTAGTGTTGCTCCAGAAGAAACAAACAATCCGGTTAATTTATTTGCTTCAATAAGTGATCCACCAGAATTACCACGAAGATCAATTAATACGGCATCAACCTCTTGATCATTAAATTTTTTAAGAATGTTTTCTACATCTTTTGAGCTACTTCTAAAATTTGGATCTCTATTTCGCCATGCTTTGAAATCCATGTAAAAAGTCGGTAAGTCAATTATGCCAATTTTGATTGTTTGCAAATTTCTTTTCATTTCAATTACTCTAGATTTTGCTGCTTGCTCCTCCAGTTTCACTTCTTCGCGTATGATCGTTACAAATTTTCTTTCGCTGAAATCCTCTGTTTTCCCAGGAATGAGCTCTAACTTAACCTTAGTGCCTGCTTTACCCCGAATTAATTGAACAACCTCATCTATTCTCCATCCAACAACATCAGTTGGAGTTGAATTAGATTCTTCAACCTGAGATATCTTTACTATTTTGTCATCTGGATAAATTTTTCCGGTTTTTTCAGCAGGACCTCCAGGCACAATACTGACAATGGTGGGATAATCATCTTCTGTTGTAAGCAATGCTCCAATTCCCTCGAGCTTTAAACTCATCGTCATTTCAAAATCCTCGGCTGACTTTGGTGAGAAGTATGAAGAATGCGGGTCAAAATAGGATGTCAAATTATTCATAGCAATTGTAAAGACATCTTCCTCATTTCTCTGAGAAATCCTTCGAAGTCTATTTTGGTATCTTTTTTCAATAGTTTCTGTTGCTTCATCTAATTCCTTTTCAGCAAGCATGGATGTTAATACATCATTTTTTGCCAGCTTTCTCCAAATCTTTCGAAGCTCTAATTTACTCTTCTGCCATTTTTTTTGATCATCATCAATGATGATAATCTCCTCCTTGGTGAAATCAAAACCCTGTTTAGAAACTTGTTTGAGTTGATAATTGGATGCCTCAATTAACCGGTTAAAGTATAAATTTATAAATGCAAAATTTGATTTTAAATCTATTGAGCAAAGAGGAGATTTTGAATATTTTTTTTGATAGCCGGTAGGATTATCAAACTTAAAAAATTTTCTTTTATATGAACTAATTTCATTTCCTGTGAAGTATATTTTTTGAGCATCCAACTGATCTAACAATGCATCAAATATTTCAGAATTAATGGAACTCAAATCTTTGTCATTAAAGAAATGCTCATTTGTCATCTTTTTATAAATTTCCTGACACAGCTCTTGTTTTTCAGCTGATGCAGGTATATTGATTTTTGCCTCAATGCTAATGCTAAGCAACATTATTGCAATTAAGCTCAAAGCTTTTTTCTGTTTATACAAGATAATTAATTTACAATATTTATTAATAATGAATGCTAACTATATAGAATTTTACTTTGACTGTTCAA
>MDSV01037020.1_pt1 | contig 10230 bp, 10 predicted proteins | sample 810851 | NCBI WGS metagenome assembly MDSV01 (sample SAMN05326640, study PRJNA326480) | marine metagenome | isolation source: seawater | place: Atlantic Ocean: North East | collected 2012
CCAGGAGAATCATCAAACAAAGTTAAATGGGAAAAGTATTCTCCAGATAAGCAAAGTTTTATTGTTCTTGATAAAAAAAGAAAAATGAAGACAATTGAAATTACTTCTAGTTACAAGTCATTAATTGAAGAACTAAACGAAGACCAAAGGGTTAATAATGTAGAAAAATGTGTAATTCTTTATCAGATGAGTTCTTTAGTTGGAAATGATATTTTTAATCAATTGGTCAAGGATGCTAAATTTCCATGCAAAAAATCTAACGCAATAAAGTTCCTTGAAGAAAATGACAGTTTTATTGAGTATTAGTTATCTAAATTAGTCTTTGCCTCATGTTTAAATTTCAAGACTTTCAAATCTTTTATATGCAACATTTCTGCAATTCTTCTAATTAATCTTTCCTCATCAACTGTTAGGACATTATCTGAATATGCTGTTTCCCATAAGAATTTAAGCAATGAGTGTTTTTCTTCAATCGAAAAAAAATTGTTAATATCATTAATAAAATTATGAAATGATATTTGGTTATTACTTTGTTCCTCTATTTTTTCCAATACTTCTTCAGCACTGTAATCAAGTTCATTAGATTTTTCTGTAATATTTTTTTTAATTATTGATAATTCATTTTTATCAATATCCCCATCTGATCTAGCAACTTCATAGGCAAGAGCAAATCCAACAAGCTCTATGTCAAAGATTTGTTCATCAGCCGAATCATTTAAAGTATTTGTATTTTTTTTAAAGAAGTTAAACATTTTTAATTTTTTAGCCTTTTTCTTAATTCATAATTATATGCATACATATAATAAAACATTGCAAAAAGAATAAAAGATAATGTTGATATCCAGATAGGAAAATTATTTTCAATAAGTATTCCAAAGGAACCACATATAAATGTGATTAATAAAATAATTAAAAGAGTTGCCTCAGGTGAAAATTTGTTCATTAGCTTATGATGGATATGGTCTCTTCCTGGAGTTGACCAGCTTCTACCCTTACTAATTCTAGAGATAATAAGACCAATACAGTCTAGTAATGGTATAGAAACAAACCAAATCATTGTCATTGGTTCTAGTTTATAAATAGGACTTTGAGAAGAATAAATAGCTGCCCAAGCAACCCAAAAACCAATTAAATTAGAACCATGATCGCCTAAAAATACACCACGTTTTTTTCCAAAAATTCTCAAATTGAAAAGAAGAAATCCAATCATTGATCCAATAATAAGAACAAGCATAGAATCATAGATAAGTCCGGACTTAAACCCTATTAAAAGAAGAGCAAGCATTGCTGTTCCAGTACATAAACCATTTATTCCATCTATCATATTAAAAGCATTCATTAACCCAACAGCACAAAAGATCGTGAAAGGAATGCTTAAAACCCCTAGATAAATATCACCAAAATAAAAAATATTACCCAAGTTTTCTAATTTGATGTCTGTCATTAAGATCATATACAGACTTAAAAAAATTTGAATCGTAATTCGAATTGATGGCTTTAAATTCTTGATATCATCTATCAAGAATAAGGATACTAAAATAATAGACGCTATTATTAAATGATATGTGAATTCAGGCACATAACCTTTCAATCCATTAAAGTCTAAATAAAGCTCTGCCGAAATAACCGAAGCTAATAATATTGATAAACCTCCAGTTAATGGTGTTGCTCGTTTATGAAACTTGCGACTTCTGTCAGGAATATCTATCAGAACCTTTCTTTTTTTAGCTAAATTACGCAGAGCACTATTGATAGCCATAGAGGCAATTATGCTTATAATTAAGTAGTCAATGATGATATTTAAATCCATAGAGGTTATTTTAGTTTATATCTATATGTTGTTAGTACTTTATAAATGTTTTTATTATATACATATTAATCAAGCTTTAATATTTTATTCGCATAATAAAACTAATTACTCATAATGGAAATTCTATGAATAAAGATTTTTTTGAAAATGAATTACAAATTGCAAAAGTTAGTGCAAAAAAAGCTGGAGAGATTTTAATTGAGAAAAAAAATGATTTACAACATTCAGTATTTTCTTCAGATACAGATTTAAAGCTTAAAGCTGATCTTGAATCAGAAAAATTTATCAAAGAATACATACAAAAAAATTCTAATTATCCGATTCTTGCAGAAGAAAGCGGCAAATCAGTTGAAGACTTGGGCGAAATATTTTGGGTAATAGACCCTCTTGATGGAACTGCAAATTATGCAAGGAATCTCCCGTTATGCTGCGTTTCAATAGCGTTAGTTAAGGATCTTAAACCAGTAGTCGGAGCAATCTATGATTTTAATAATAATGATTTGTATGAGGGATCAATTAATACAAAAGCATTGAAAAATGGCCAAGTCCTTAATTTATCAAATATTAATGACTCAAAAAAAGGTGTTTTGTTAACCGGACTTCCAAATAATACAGATTTTTCAGATGCATCAATCATAAATTTTGTGAAAGATTTTCAAAATTGGAGAAAGGTACGAATGATTGGCTCAGCGGCAATGGCAGCTGCATATGTTGCCTCTGGTAAAGTTGATGTCTACAAAGAAAATAATACTTATCTATGGGATATAGCTGCAGGAGTAGCAATAGTGCAGTCTGCAGGGGGCTATGTAAAAATTACTGAACCTAATGAAAGCCATCAAGTTAATGTATATATTTCAAACGGTAGAATTATTGATTTATAAGATGATAAAAATTGTTAAAAAATTATGAAGACTATCGTTTGGTTTAGATCTGATTTACGTGTTCATGATAATCCAGCATTAAAGAATGCATTTCTTGAATCTGATGAGGTTCATGCAGTTTATATTTATTCAAAAGCTCAGATGGAAAGACACAACGAATCAAATGTTAAGATAGATTTTCTAATTAGAAACCTTAATAGTCTTGAGCAAAGCTTAGGAAGCTTAAATATTCCATTGATTCTTCTTAATAGTGAAGGGTTTGAAGATAATGGAGTTTTACTAAATCAATATGCATTAGAAAACTCTATAAATGCTGTTTATTGGAATAATCAATTTGGTGAAGATGAAGAAATTCGAGATAAAAATGCTTCAAAGATCTTGGAAGAATCAAATATTCGGGTAAAAAATTTTGATGATCAGGTTGTCTACAAGCCTGGAACTTTAAAAACTGGTCAACATCAACCTTATTCAGTATTCACACCATTCAAAAGAAAGTGGATAGAAAATTTTGAGATGGATTTCCTTGATATAGATTTTAATTATCACAAAAAAAAATTGTCTGGAGGTAAGTCATCAAATATTAAAAATTTTGATTTCGATTTTGAAAAGACTCATTTTGTTGAAATGGATTTATGGCTTCCCGGCGAAAATGAGGCTAAGAGAAGACTTGAAGATTTTTTAAAAAATAAAATTAATCTTTATTCAAAGAATAGAAATGATCCAATTCTCGAAGGTACAAGCCGCATTTCACCTTATCTGGCATTGGGCATAATTTCTCCAAAAAAGTGTATTCTTGAAGCACTTAAGCTTAATAATTTTGAATTTTCTTCTGGTAATATTGGTATTACTAAGTGGATTGATGAGATAGTGTGGAGAGAATTTTATAAAAATATTATGTTCTCTTTTCCAAAAGTTAGCAGAGGGCAGCCTTTTCAAGATTACTCAAAAAATATTGAGTGGAGGTATAACGAAGAAGAATTTGAAGCTTGGAAAGAAGGCAAAACTGGATTTCCAATTGTTGATGCAGCTATGAGACAACTTTCTAATGAGGGTTGGATGCATAATCGTCTTCGTATGGTTGTAGCAATGTTTTTTACAAAAAATATGCTTCATGACTGGAAATTAGGTGAAGCTTTTTTCATGCAAAATCTTATCGATGGAGACTTTGCATCAAATAATGGTGGTTGGCAGTGGAGTAGCTCTACAGGAACAGATGCAGCTCCTTATTTTAGAATTTTTAATCCAATCACACAGTCAACAAATTTTGATAAAGAAGGTTTGTTTATTAAAATGTATATTCCTGAATTAAAAGATTTAGATAAATCTGTTATTCATGATCCTCCAAAAGAACATAGAAGGTATTGTAATTATCCTGAACAAATTTTAGATTTAAAAGAATCGAGACTTAGAGCAATAGAGGCCTTTAAAGCAGCAAAATCCTAGATCTAATTTTCATAGTCTAGTTACCTAACTTTAGGTATACTCTCTTCATTATTTTATATATGTTAAACGGGGAGTATATAGATATGCATAAAACTGATTTAGAAATTGCAAATAATGCCAAAAAAAAACATATTAAAGATGTTGCATCATCTCTAAATATTCCTGAAGAGGCTTTAATTGTTTATGGCAATGATAAAGCAAAAGTTAATTATAATTTTTTAGATTCTTTTAAAGACAAAAAAGATGGCAAATTAATTTTGGTCACTGCTATCTCTCCAACCCCTGCAGGTGAGGGCAAGACAACAACAAGTGTTGGTCTTGTTGATGGCTTATGTCATATTGGAAAAAAGGCGATGATTTGCTTAAGAGAGCCCAGTCTTGGTCCTTGTTTTGGCATGAAAGGTGGAGCTGCTGGAGGTGGCTATGCTCAGGTCGTACCGATGACAGATATAAACCTTCATTTCACAGGAGATTTCCATGCAATTGGCGCTGCTCATAATCTTTTATCAGCAGTCGTTGATAATCATATTCATTGGGAAAATAGTCTCAACATAGACCCTAGGAGAATAACTTGGAGAAGGGTTGTTGATATGAATGATAGATCATTAAGAGATATAACATGTGGTCTAGGTGGGACAGGAAATGGGATACCAAGACAAAGTGGTTTTGATATTACTGTAGCATCAGAAATAATGGCTGTTTTTTGTTTAGCGAGTGATCTTGAAGATTTGCAAGAAAGGGTAGGAAATATTGTAATTGGATATACAAGAAAACAAGAGCCCGTTAAAGTTTCTCAATTAAACGCACAGGGTGCGATAACAGCTTTATTGCGAGATGCGTTTCAACCAAATTTAGTTCAAACGCTTGAGAATAATCCAGCATTTATGCATGGAGGACCATTTGCAAACATTGCTCATGGATGTAACTCAGTTATGGCTACAAAAAGTGCTCTTAAATTGGCAGATTATGTTGTTACTGAGGCTGGTTTTGGTGCAGATTTAGGAGCTGAAAAGTTTTTTGATATTAAATGCAGAAAAGCAGGATTATCTCCAGATGCAGTTGTTCTTGTTGCTACAACTAAAGCCTTAAAAATGCATGGTGGAGTCAAAAAAGATGACTTAAAAGATGAGAATGTTCAAGCAATTAAAGATGGATGTAAAAATCTTGAGAGACATATACAAAATATTACAAAATTTGGGGTACCAGTTACTGTTGGTATTAATGAGTATTACACAGACACAAAAGAAGAACATGAAGCAATAATCGAATTTTGTGAAAATCTAGGAGTTGCTTGCAAAATATCATCACATTGGTCCGATGGCGGAAAAGGTGCTGCAGATTTAGCAAATCATGTTGCTAAATTAGCTGATAGCAATAGTTCTTCATTTAAAACTTTATATGATGATGGTATGCCATTGTGGGAAAAAACTGAACATATTGCTAAGAATATTTATGGAGCTTCAGGAATTATTGCTGATAAAAAAGTTAGAAATAAATTTAAGAAATTAGAAGAAGATGGTTATGGAAACTATCCGGTTTGTATGGCAAAAACTCAATACAGTTTTTCAACTGATCCATCATTATTAGGGGCACCATCAGATCATGAAGTTCCAATTAGAGAAGTAAGGTTATGCTCGGGTGCTGAGTTTATTGTCGTTATTTGTGGAGAGATAATGACTATGCCTGGACTTCCAAGAAAACCAGCATCAGAAAATATTGGAGTAGACAGAAATAAGAATATAGAAGGTTTATTTTAAATATTTTGTATAATATTTTGCTGACTTTTTGTTGAGGTTTTAAATGAAAGATAAATTACAATTTTACATAAATGGTTCATGGGTAGATTCAGAATCAAATGAAAAAATAGAAGTCATAAATCCTGCAAATGAAGAAATAATTGGTCATGTTACAGCTGGTACAAAGGGAGATATAGATAAAGCTGTTCTTGCAGCTTTTGAAGCCTTTTCTTCTTTTCAATATACTTCAAAGGAAGAGAGAATAGAGCTTCTAAATAATATTATTTCTGAGTATGAGAATAGATATGATGATTTTGTTAAAGCCATTACTGAAGAAATGGGTGCGCCCTTATGGCTATCAGAAAAAGCTCAAGCATCAACAGGCATAAAAAATATTCATGAAACCTTAGACGCTCTTAAAGATTATAAGTTTGAGAAACCTGAGGGTGACTATACTTTAATCAAGGAACCAATAGGTGTTATTGGCATGATTACCCCATGGAATTGGCCGATGAATCAAATTACAACAAAAGTTTCTGCAGCACTAGCAGCAGGCTGCACAATGGTTCTTAAGCCAAGTGAAATATCACCTTATTGTGCAATGCTTCTAGCAGAAGTTTTTGACAAAGCAGGAGTCCCAGGAGGAGTATTTAATGTTGTTAATGGCTATGGACCAACTGTAGGGGCTGCATTATCTGAACATCCGGATGTTGCTATGATGTCATTTACTGGTTCAACTCGAGCTGGTATTGCAGTGGCACAAGCATCCGCTGTTTCAGTAAAACGTGTGCATCAAGAACTTGGTGGAAAATCTTCAAATATCATTCTTGATGATGTTGCAGATTTAGAAAAATCAGTAAGAGGTGGGGCTGGGCATTGCTTTCTTAATTCAGGACAATCCTGTAATGCTCCAACAAAAATGTTAGTTTCAGCTCAAAATTATGACAAAGCTGTAGAAGTGGCAGTCCAGACTGCAAACAGCACTACCGTAGGTGATCCGCAGGGCGAACATAGAATTGGACCAATTGCTAATAAAGCACAATACGAAAAGATTTTAAGAATGATTGAAATAGGAATTGAAGAGGGTGCAAGACTTGTTGCTGGCGGTATTGAAAAACCTGAAGGCTATGAAAAAGGTTATTATATAAAACCTACAGTTTTTGCAGACGTCACTAATGACATGACAATTGCTAAAGAAGAAATTTTTGGCCCAGTTCTATCAATAATAAAATACGAGAATGAGGATGAAGCTATTGAGATGGCTAATGACACCGAATACGGCCTTGCAGGTTATGTTCAAGGTGAACCGGAACATGCCAAAGAAGTTGCTCGTAAAATAAGAGCCGGGCAAGTAATTATAAATGGAGGTGCTAAAGGAACAGGAGCACCTTTTGGTGGTTATAAAGCTTCAGGCAACGGAAGAGAGCATGGGCTTCATGGTCTTGAAGAATGCCTAGAAACTAAAGCTGTAATTGCTCCGTAAACTAGTCTAATAAATCTGGCTGCATTTTAATTATTTTATCAAACGCAGGCTGATAACTAGCCCATGCAGCTATATCATTTGCAATGAACTCTCTAGTTTTAATTGCTGTCTCATGAGAAACTAAAATTGGTTTACCAGCTGATTCTGCCATTAATTGAGCCTGACAACATCTCTCCATGGACATGTAAAACCACAGCGCAATATCTACAGACGGTCCTGTAGTCAAAATGCCATGGTTTTGCAATATAGCTACTTTCTTGTCACCAAGAGCTTTAGCTATTTCATCCCCCTCATCTACTTCCTCAACAACACCGGAAAAATCCTCATATATAGCTTGATTTTCATAAAAGGCACACGCATCTTGAGAAATCGGGTCAAGCAATTTACCCAATGTTGAAAAGGTTCTTCCATATATTGAATGTGAATGCGCAGCGGCATTCACATCAGGTCTTGCTTTATGGAGTCTTGAATGAATTGCAAATGCAGCAATATTTACATCTTTATCACCTTGAACAACTTTTCCATCATGATTAACTAGTAAAAGATCTGAAACGGATATTTGAGAAAAGTGAACACCAAGTGGATTCACCCAAAAATGATCTTTAAACTCAGGATCTCTATAAGTTATATGTCCAGCTACACCTTCATTAAACCCAAAATAGTCAAATAATCTGAATCCAGCTGCTAATTTTTCTAATTGATTTCTTCTTTCTTCTGCTGGACTTGCAAACTCTTGAAAAACCAAGCCCTTTTCTTTAATAGGAAGTCTCCCATCAGTAATATCTATTTTTAAAGGTGTAACATTTGACATAGTTATTATTCTCCTAAGCTCAATAATGTTAAAATAGCTTACCAAATAAATAATTAAATATGAAATATAGAATTGAAAAAGATAGTTTAGGTGATGTTAAGGTCCCGGCAAATGCATTATGGGGAGCTCAAACACAAAGAGCCTTAGATAATTTCACTATAAGTGGGATTAAATTTGCCTTTCCTTTTGGGAGATCTTTTATTGAAGCCTTGGGTATGATTAAATTCTCAGCTGCGGCTGCTAATAATAAGTTAAAACTATTACCAGCCAACAAAGCTGCAGCTATAAAATCAGCATCAAAAGATGTTCTTAATGGATTGCATGATGACTCATTTCCTCTTGATGTTTTCCAAACTGGTTCAGGAACTAGTTCGAATATGAATGCTAATGAGGTTATTGCCAATTTAGCTTCAAAAAAATCAAAATTAAAAATTAATGCAAACGACGATGTAAATATGAGTCAAAGCTCTAATGATGTTATTCCAACAGCTATATGCGTTAGTGCTCTGATTGACATGAATAGATTGCTCTTGCCAAACCTTGATAAATTAATAAATTCAATTGATTTAAAAATGAAGCAAGTTAAAGGCAATGTTAAAACAGGTAGAACTCATTTAATGGACGCTATGCCAATAGATTTCTCACAAGAGTTATCTGGATGGAAAGCTCAATTAGAGGCAAACAGGAAAACCATTATTCAAGCAACCAATAGGATGAATGAACTTCCCCAAGGTGGAACAGCAATTGGAACCGGAATAAATGCACATAAAGATTTTTCAAAACATTTTTGTTCTGAATTAAATAAGCTTTCTAAATTTAAAACCAAGCCTACTAAGAATTTTTATCAAGGATTAAGTTCTGTTGATAATGCAGTTGAGCTTTCTTCAGCTTTAAAAAATTTAAGTGTTATATTAATGAAAATATCTAATGATCTTAGATGGATGAATAGTGGACCGTTGACTGGTTTAGGCGAGATAGAGCTTCAGGCCTTACAGCCCGGAAGCAGTATTATGCCTGGAAAGGTGAACCCTGTGATTCCAGAAGCAGTGGCAATGGCTTGCGCTGATGTAATTGGAAATGACGTAACAGTAACCCTTGCAGGGCAAAGTGGCAACTTTCAACTAAATGTGATGTTGCCTGTTGTTGCTTATAACCTCTTAAAAAGCATCAACTTGCTTGGAAACGCAATGCCACTTCTTGCAAATAAAGCTATCAAAACATTCAAAGTAAATTCAAAAAATATCAATGAATCTCTATCAAAAAATCCAATTCTTGTTACGGCCTTAAATAGGGTAATTGGTTATAGCAAGGCCGCTGCAATTGCAAAGAAAGCATATAAAGATAATAAATCAATTATCGATGTTGCTCATGAAGAAACAGGCATAGATAAGTCTGAATTAAAAAAACTTCTAGATCCATCAAAGTTAACAAAAGGTGGGATTAGTGAATGATTTAGCAGCAAGTTCCTGCGAGGCTTGTAGAATTGATGCTCCAATAGTTTCAGATGATGAAGCTTCTGTGCTCATAAAGGAAATAGAGGGCTGGCACTTAATTAATGACGGGGTAAAGAAGCTAAAAAAAGAATTTAATTTTTCTAGCTATAGTGACTCAAAAGATTTTACAAATAAAGTTGCTGATATGGCTGATCAAGAAGATCACCATCCACAAATTATTCTGGAGTGGGACAAAGTTACAGTTATTTGGTGGTCTCATAAAATTAAAGGTTTGCATAAAAATGATTTTATTTGCGCTGCAAAGACAAACAATATAAGTAAAAATTAATATGGAACAAAACGAAAAACCTTATCAATCACTAGCTTGGTTAGCTACCGGAATTCTTATCATTGCTGCAGCTTTAGCAAGCTTCGTTCCTGAGTTGGAGTATCATCATTGGGCTTTTATATCTGCAAATACTTTGTGGGTATATGTTGGATGGCTTTGGAAAGAGCAATCGTTAGTGGTTCTTAATGCTGGATTAACACTAATTTACATTTTAGGACTAATATTCTAAGAATTATTTTTTTTTAAATTAAGTCTTGCTATAATCCGACATGGAAAAAGTAAAA
>MDSV01175094.1_pt1 | contig 10230 bp, 11 predicted proteins | sample 810851 | NCBI WGS metagenome assembly MDSV01 (sample SAMN05326640, study PRJNA326480) | marine metagenome | isolation source: seawater | place: Atlantic Ocean: North East | collected 2012
GTCAAATTTGATACCTCTTCATCTGACATCTCTGAGAAACATCTAAATTTATAATTATACTTATTCTTAAGCATGTTTATAATTTCTATTATTCTCCCATGGACTCCCTTCTCATAGATACATCTATACCCTGATATAGTTTCATTTGAATGAATAATATTGGCTAAGGGTGAATCAATGGGGACCGCTAAATTAGTTCCATTCTCTGCAATAAGAAATGGTGCTTTAGGAAACTGTTTGGCAATAAAGGTTAACTCATCTAAGGTCTTACTAGAATTTAAAACCAAAGGAATATTCATTTCCGCGATTTTACCTATAGCTTCATTGGCAGGCTCAAAAGAATATAAATCATCGAGCAGACAAGCATCTAAGTCTGTAAATATAATTATGTGATCAATATTACTCATCATTAAAATTTACTGCAGAAATTGAATGATCGGGATTAAAATCAACTACAACATTCGACCTCGAAGGCATTTCCTCCAACATCCATTTCGTGAGTCGCTCAAAATGTGAAATAAAATATTCTAGAGCGTCTTTATCCATAAAACGCTGATCGCTCGCATGATCAGCACCCTTAAATTGGTTCGCTAATTTTGTCTCCTGCTCAAAGCGCCATTGATAGATACAATCAAAACTGGGAACTCGTAGCATTATAATATGCGTAATCTTATTAAACAATTCCCTGTATTCATTTTCGAGAAAATCATTAACGGATTGTCTCCATAAGCCATTAGGGTCCTCGGATAACTCAAATTGGTTTACCGCATTTCTCAATTCACTTTTTGGCTGAGCCTCAGCAGATACGCACCACCCTTCGAATAAGACTACGTCAACAGGTCCTCTAATTGACCGCCAATCTTCAGCCTTCACACGATCATCTAAATCCTTCCTGAATACAGGTATATCAACACTGTTTTCCTTTAAAATAGTACAATCACTGATTATTTTAATCCCTAAATCAACATCATGGGTTCCAGGAACACCTCTAGTCTTAAACAAGGGGTGTAATTCATTAGATAATCTTAATCGCTCAGATTTTGTCTTATATAAATCGTCTAAAGACAAAACAATGAGATTTAAGTCACTAATCTCTTTTAAATATTCCGATAAGAACTCTGATAAGGTTGATTTTCCGGTACCTTGGGCACCGTTTATTCCTATAACTAAAGGTTGATCAGATGCGCTTACCCACCTAATGATTTTATGGCTTATAGGGATGTAAACCTCTTCAACAGTACGGTGAAAGCTTTTAGGTAAGAACCTATCTTCAATAAATTCATCGATAATGAACGGCATTTAGATTGCTAAATGCAAGAATCGAGCCAACTTAAATTCAATTTACAAGAGCCTAATCCGATTCCTTTATTGAAATGTGGACCTCTGCTCTTTTTTTATGGTTAGGCGTAGCGGGCGAATCCCAATAGATAATCCTAGCTGGACCTTGGGCTGTATAAGAACTTTGTTCTTCGAGCCACTGCCTTAATTTATTTTCAGCCACTAAGAAATTAGCTTCTGAATAGGCACCCGTATAGGCGATACTCGCAACTAGACGCTCAGGAACCGTGAGCACTTCAACCTTCTTATTTGCCTTTAAATCGCGCTCAGCTGCTTTTTCACCCACATAGAAATACATAGAGCCCGGATCGACCGCCACTTCCACAGGTGCGGTCATCGCAATGCCTCGGGTGGTAATGTACCAAAACAAAGGCATGAAAAGATTGTTAGCCTCAAAGTAATTTTGGCTAGAAATCGACTTAATGACTTTCGATTCAGGGATAGTTTTAATTTCTATTTGACCATCTTCAGTTGGCGGGAATGCCCTTTCACTGGAATACATAAGGCTTATTGGGAATAATAGGGATAATAAAACGAACAGTCTCATGATAATAAATCGTAATTTAACTGCATAGCTTACAGTAGTGCGAGTACGCTGTAGTGCTACTTATAATTATTTTTTCATAATTAAAAAAATCCATTGACTTTATGATAATGAGTCTCATTAGTAAGTTTACTTGTTTAATGAGACAGAGTATCATTATGGGCATTAATATAATAAAATTAACAATATTTATAAGTTATATAGTTACTATTACTAGTAATGTAGCGGCTGATAAGTTGCACCAATTGCCCGATTACTATGTTTTTGGATTCAACAATCATAGTGAACTATTCCAAGATTCAGTCAGTAACGATGATATCGATAGATATGGGGTCACTCAGCTTAGAGAAATCAGTCGTTATTTAATTAATGTCGATATACCCTTTGATTTTGGATCCTCCGATGGTCTTGTCCCCTATTTGGGAATGGGGAGTAATAGTGTTAACATTAGAGGCATCGAAGGGAACAGAATTGGTATTTACATAGATGGAATTCCCCAAGCTCAAAGCTTTATCGCCAATTCCTGGGATCAATCAGCCAGTAGCCCTGGGGGTACCGGAAGAAATTACTTCGATCCGAATTTATATGAAGGTATTGATATTAGCCGAAATTCCACTTCAGAGGCTAATTGCCCCTTAGGATTTACTGGGTCTATAAATTTCAATAGACCCTCCGCAAATTCAGTCCTTAATCAAGACAAGCAAGTTTATCGCAATAAAATATCTATATTAACCGGCAATAAATCTCTTTCAAATCAGCAGCTTTTTGCCAAAAGAGAAGGAAAGTTAAGTTATCTAGCAAAAGTATCTTTAAATAAAGGTAAGGAAAATTCTAATCGAGGTAAAATCCCACCTAATCCGACTGATTTTTATTCGGGCAGCGCTCTCTTTAGCTCGGAACTATCTTTGGATGAAAGTAAGCTAAAATTTGACCTTGAATATTATAAGGCAAAAGCAGACGTAGAGGTTGATAGTGCTGAGAATACTTTTTATTCAAATGAGAGAGTCTTTATTGAAGATAAAAAAGACAGACATTTGGTTTCTCTCCAATACCGCCTAGATGGAATTACAAATACAAGAGCCACCTCCAACACTAGGATATACTACCAAAAATCAAAAAGTAATTCTTTTAGTATTCAGCAGGGACGTTTTTCTTCAACAACTCCAGATAGGTATAGAGACCGTGAAAATACAAATACACATGACTTAAAGACCTTAGGACTTAATTTTTCGCGTAACTCAGATTACTACAAAAAAAACTATAAACTAAGCACTAGTTGGGGGTTAAACTTAAAAAAAGAGGCTATTAAAAATTCATTTTTGAGAACTGACTATGTGCCTTATAACAATAGTACAGATCTCCTTGGATTCTGCCCTTCAAGTTTAAGTCAAAACGGCGCATTTATCGACTTGTCTTTAGGATGGGGTACTCGCAAGCAGTGGCGTGGTAACATTTACTCAGATATTTATGCCTATAAAGTGAAGCCTAGTCCTAATGATGCTTACGAATCTAGGCTTGAATTAATCTCAGCGGAATACGGGATTGAAAAACCGATCATTAAGAATTACCAGGACAGAAATATTTCCACTTCACTCAGTCTTTCCAAGGAACTCAAAAATAATATCACCATATCCGGTAAGTACAGTAAGGCCTACAGAAACCCTACCCCCGAAGAGTTAAGCCTTATTTTTACCCACGGAGTCCAATTTGTTTTAATTCCTAACCCCGATCTAGTTGCAGAAGAAAGTGATCAATATGAGGTTTCAATCAGCAAGTTAGGCAAAAGTTCATTTTTAAACGCCAACCTATTCTACAATAAATACAAAGAATTCATAGATCCAAGCTATGTACTAAGACCTGGTGATGTAACCGATCGGTACAACCCAATCGGGGCAGTTCACCAAGTCACGAACCGCGGTTCGGTGACCACACATGGCTTCGAGCTATCTGCCAACTTCAAGCTCGAAGAATTGTCCTCTAAATTAAATGAAGTCTATTTTGGAAGTTCTTTCGGTCGTACTATAGGGATAAACAAAACGCTCAATCAATGGCTAGATACCGTTGATCCCTTTAAATATGTGTTATGGATCGAGCATAATTCACTTGGAACCAGGCCAACAACTAACCGAATTTCCCTATCGGGTAATACTAGAAAATCTTTGATTTCAGGCGGAGATTTTCCGGAGACGAAAGGTTACGTACTTTTAGATTATAGCGGCTCCATAAGATTGAATAAAGGCACTAAGCTTAATTACGGGATCAATAACCTGCTTAACAGAAAATTTTATAAATGGTCTTCAGTCAGAAGAGCAGTCGGCCATGGAGATGTTTTAACCGATAGGCTGACCGAACCAGGAAGAAGCTTCTTTATATCACTAATCACTAATTTCTAAAGAATAAATCTTAAGAAAACTCAAATTATGAAAACTATAAAATACATAACAGGCATTATGATTGGTTTAGCATTAGCGACCTCATCATATGCGGTAACACTGAACCCATATGTGGATTCAGACGTTTACCACTACTATGGTAGCGTTGATAGTACCCCAACTACACTTGGGACTTCTTACGCCGCCTTTGGTCCTTCAGACCACAGTCAATCATCTGCAATGATTTTTGACTTAAGTAGTGTCGCACCTGGATCATTTGCAACTGCTACACTTAGACTGTACGGGTTGCCATTTGATCCATCTGGACAGGCAAGTTTCAGCGTAGGAGCTGGAGCTAATGTGTCTATGCTGACCAATGAATGGGAAGTTGCAGGATTAAGCACAAGCACATATGACAATTCTGTCGTTATGGGCGGGCCATTACAGGTATTCAGTGAATACCAAGGTTGGGCTGAATACGACGTAACTGGCATTGTAAACGCACAGTTAAGTCCTGCCTACCAAAACTATGGTATTGGCCTTCAAGCCTTGCCAGGTGCTGCCTATCAATTCGCATCATCTGAAACTGGATTTGCACCCGAACTTGTTTTAAGTGCGGTTCCAGAACCCTCTACCTATGCGTTAGTCCTTGGACTATTTGCTTCTGCGTTTCTATTTATTAAGAGGAAAAATAAATAGTTATTAGAAACAAAAAACTAATGGTTCCCACCCTCAAGACCCCAAATCGCCAGGGGTGGGAATTATTTTTTATAATATGAAATATATCATTTTAATCGGAATTTTTCTTAAAATAGCTCTTAGTACTCAAGCGCTTACGACACTTTATACTTCATTTGAAGGGGATGTGTATCATTATTTCCCTAACCAAACAGCGGGAGCTACACCTAAATCATTGGGCGTATCCTATGGTATTTCAGATTATAATGGTGATGGCATCCCTGACGGAGATCATAGCATGACTACATTTATATCATTTGATACCTCGTCATTAGATTCTCAAGTTGCCTATGCTAGTTTAGACTTATACGTAGAACCTGTTCCCGAAAATGACCAATACGGCGCAAGTTTTAGCCCTGGCACCGTAGGAATCTATAAACCCAAAGCGGAACGCGTGGGATACTTTAACGCATTTCTCAATATGCAAACATATCCACTAGTTCTCAATGACCTAATCATCGATCAAGATAATCCTTCAACCGTAAACATAGATGAATCCCAGGCATATAATGTAATGGATTTTGATGTGAACGAACAAGGGGTATGGGTGAATCTAGATATAACCAATCTTGTTAATGCTTGGATTGATTTTACTGAGCCTAATTACGGATTAATTTTCACTGCATACGAATCAACAGCAACTCGATTTGCTTCTTCGCTTAATGATATTCCAGAGAACCAGCCTTCACTTAAATTATACTCTGAAAATGATCTTAATTTGAAACTCAATTGCACCGCCCACAACCAGTTCACTCATCTAGTAATTGGGACTCCAATTTCCATAGATTACCAATGGTCTACTAATCTAATTAATTGGCACGCAAACAATACATCAGACGGAACGACTACTATTGAATTTATAACTACCTCAGACTCAAATCTCCCCGATGGTCAGGTAATTGTGACCGCTTTAATAACAGGAAATACTCCCGAAAGCGTATATTACCGTGCGATTTCGAATTGATTTTAAAATAAAAGACAACCAATGAAGCTTCAAAAATATCCAATACTTTGCCTAATGCTATTCGCTTCGCTTTGTGCCGAAGATCGAATCATTACGGTTGGAGGTACCGCCACTGAATTAGTTTTTGCGCTAGGAGCTGGTGATAAAGTTGTAGCCGTCGACCAATCAAGCCTACACCCTTCTAAAGTTCAATTATTACCTCAAGTCGGCTATATAAGAATGATATCATCAGAAGGAATTCTTGCCCTAGAACCCTCAAAGATCATAACAAGCAGTGAGATAGGACCGAAAGAAACCCTAGAGCAATTAAAAGAAACCGGCATTCCCATAACAGTCATACGGTCACCCGATACCGTCAATGAATTATATGAAGCAATTGATTTAATAGGTGAAGCCTTGAACTCAAGCGAAGAAGCAAGCAATCTGAAAGCCGAAGTCAACCAAGGGCTCGCTGAATTAAAAATGCCAACAAAAAAAATTGGCGTGTTATTTTTAATGCATCATCCATATGTTGATAGTGCACTGAATGCTGCCGGCAAACATACGAAAGCCAACACGGTTATTGAGCTGGCAGGTGGGGAAAATTTAATCGACTCGCATAATGGCTACAAAAATATTTCGGAAGAAGCGATTCTATCCCTAAATCCAAGTATAATACTTTTAGGTGTCCCGGAGAATCTAGACTTTGATAATGCGCAAATATTAGATAAATTCTATACAAATACCTTATTAAAAAATGTCCGCGCGATTAAAGATAAGGGAGTTCGCATTGTACCTCTTTCTAAAACCTTAAGCTTCAGTCACCGAATTCCTGAAACTATGAAGCAGTTGTCCGACATTTTCAAAGAGTCGATTAAAATCAATGAATCAAAATGATTAAGCAGAAATCATTTTATATAATAATACTATTATTAATGCTTTCCTTCTATCTAAGCATTTCATTCGGTGATGCCTCTATCAATATTAACAAAAATATACTCTCTTGGCTGGGATTTAATCATGAAATCGAAGCTATCCCAAAATTCATACTCGAAGAAATTAGGATTCCAAGGGCTTTAATGGCTTTAATAATAGGCGCTGTCCTTGCCACTTCAGGTACGGTTATGCAGGCTATTTTCAGGAACCCACTGGCGGACCCCGGCTTAATAGGCGTATCCTCAGGTGGCGCAGTAGGAGCAATTCTTTTCATTACAATCTTCAGCTCATTAGAGTTAGGTAATTTCAAATGGGTTCTAGACTCTGGTATGATAATTTTCCCAATGCTGGGAGCAATCTTAACAACTTTTTTAGTTTTTAAACTATCTCAATATAATAATAAAACGAATGTAGCGACTATGTTACTCACCGGCCTTGCTATCAATGCTATCGCAGGAACTATTATCGGGTACGCGACCTTTTTATCCACCGATGACCAACTAAGAAGCTTCACATTTTGGTCCTTGGGAACATTAGGGCGATCGAATTGGAGTCTTATACAGATATTGTTTCCCATATTTCTATTTGTGATGATTTGTAAACTAATGCTCAGAAAAGAATTAAATCTTTTACTCCTCGGCGAATACGAAGCACATTACTTAGGCGTAAATGTTGAAGCAACCCGAAGAAACCTAATCATACTAACTTCCGGGATCGTTGGATTATCCGTATCTTTATGTGGTATGATTGGATTCTTAGGCTTAGTTACACCGCATATATGCCGACTACTTTTTGGCCCGAACCACAAAACACTACTTCCGATTTCAGCCTTAATTGGGGGCATAATTCTTATAAATGCAGATTTATTATCTAGAGTCCTTATCCCATATTCTGAGCTTCCCATTGGTATTGTTACTTCATTTATTGGCGCCCCATTCTTCCTCTACTTGATTGTGAAATCAAAAAAAGCTATATAACATTATGCTCACCGTAAAAGATTTATACGTGAAGTTCGGGAAAAGACCGATACTCAGCCAGATATTCTTCAAACTAAATCGAGGAGAAATAGCAACTATCGTAGGCCCTAACGCGAGCGGAAAGTCGACTTTATTACGAGCAATCAATGGAGAAATTCCAAGAGTTCGAGGTCATATAGAGCTTCGCTCTAAACCTATAGATCATTATAATAAGCAAAATAAATTGATTGCTCAATGGAGAGCTGTACTCCCTCAATCTAGTATAATAAACTTTGATTTCAGCGTTTTAGATATAGTGTTAATGGGACGCAATCCTTACTATGAAACGAATAGCGAAAAGGAAAATCAAGCCATAGCTATTGATAGCCTTAACAAACTAGGCTTGTACGATCTCAGGGAGCGTTCATACCTTCAACTCTCTGGAGGAGAACAGCAAAGGGTTCAGTTTGCCCGAATACTTTCACAGATGTATGAATGCATTAAAAATAAGAAGCCGGGAATCGTTTTTTTGGATGAACCCACCTCTAACTTGGATTTAAAGCATCAATTTGAAATCCTCAAATTCCTTAGGTCGTTCAAGGAATCTGGAATTAGTATACTTATCGCAATTCATAATTTAGAACAAGCCGTTAATTTTTCCGATAAATTATTATTGATGGATAAAGGAAGGCTTGTAGCTACAGGTAAACCTAAAAGCGTACTTTCTACACTTCGAATAAAGCGAATATTTGGGGTAGAAAGCGAATGGATAACCGAAAATGATCAAAACTTTTTAAAAATCATTAACCAATAAAATCATGGATAAAAATAAGACACTTGTAGAAGCAAATGAGGAATACTGCAGTCTACTATCGGCATTTAACAGTATTGAAATGGCAACTGTCGGTGATAACGGGAAACCTGAAGTTAGCTACTCTCCTTCTGTCATGGACGAAGATAAAAACTTTTACATCTATGTCAGCGAACTCTCTAAGCATACAGAAAATTTAATGGGACATAAAAAAGCTTCTATTATGCTCATTGAAGATGAAGGTATTTCAGAAACAATTTTCGCACGAAAACGCATTACTTTTGATTGCGCTAGTTCTGAAATCCTACGGAAGGATTCACAATGGGCAGACATTATGGATCGTTTTGAACACAAGTTTGGTCCGATCATGGGACAATTAAAAAAAATGACTGATTTCCATTTAATTAAACTAAGCCCTCAAAATGGACGACTTGTCTATGGATTTGGAAAGGCCTTCGACATTAAAGGTGCACAGATGGATAAAGTAAGCCACGTTAAAGGATTTAACAACAAAGGTCACAAAACAAACTAATCTTTATTATGAAGAATGAAAGTACACTTAAGAAAAAAGAAGTAGTCCGTATTATTGAGCATATGAATGAAGATCATGAGGATGCTTTAATTTCATATATTCAATTCTATGGACAAATACAAAACTGTAATAATGCCAAAATCATAGACTTAGATTCTGAGCAAATGCATATTAATTATCTGCATAACTCGAAGGTCGACACCGTAAGCATAAAATTTGACCATACACTAGTATCCGCACACGATGCACATATGACTATGGTTAAAATGGCTAAGATAGCTAAGCGAAACCTAGGTAATTAGGATGATACAAGAACTCAATACTTTGCCTAAAAATCCTTTTTTGCCAGAAGTATCAGAACACTTAGATTCAAGTCATACGCGCCGATTGAGGCATGAATGCGCGCACCAATATCATATTGCTTGCCTAGAGTTATCCCAATCCTTCTGGCTTCAAAAAAAGCAAGCACAGGCAATATTACAGTTAAATAAAGCATTCATCGCTGATATAGGAGTTATGGGACGTTATTCCCCCTACGCTGCATTGAAATGGTATTTAGAAAACCGAGATGTCCATCACTTTCTAGGTAACCCAGTGCGTCATTTTCAGCACCTAGCCACCCGGATGTCGGGTCCAAGAAGCGAATTAAGAAGTTGGAGAGCTTGGGCATGCTTCACTATAGCGCAATTAGTTCTACCCGATTCCAATTTTCCTGTAGATTCAGAACAGTTAGTTGGCGAACAAATTAAAATCCCTAATATAAGCGAAATCATTGAAAACCTTGATTCTTTCGGTGTTGTTAATGAACTCGAATCTTTTCTTTCAGAACTTCAAATAACTAGAGCACTCTTAAAAGCTGAGCCCAATATAGGGGCATACTCTTAATTTACTTCAGTCCGTCAAAATAACACATGGCTTATGATCCGATCAAAAAGACTTAAGCAAAAAAAGGATATTTAAAAAGTATTAAGGCCTTAGGGGGAACTTCTAATAAAACCAACTTTTATAATAATAAACTCAATGCTGAGCTCCTATAATTGGTACCTGGGGCGGGACTTGA
>MDSV01087311.1_pt1 | contig 10228 bp, 6 predicted proteins | sample 810851 | NCBI WGS metagenome assembly MDSV01 (sample SAMN05326640, study PRJNA326480) | marine metagenome | isolation source: seawater | place: Atlantic Ocean: North East | collected 2012
TCCTAATTGTTTAGAAATTTTTTCATCTGCATTATGAAAAATCGTTTGTCCATGAAATCCTATAATGTCTATATTAAAATCAATTTCCTTAATAACTTCGTTGATAACTTTAGCATGGAACAAAGTGATCTCTTTTTCAAGAACCTCAAGTTCTTTGGTGTATATTCTAAGGTCTTCTGAGTTGTTAATTTTATCTCTATTACTTATGAGATTTTTGTGAAAATCATCACTATACTCAAAATACTTGTTTAAAACTCCATTAAATTTGACTTCGCCATCAGATTTTATGATTGAAACGTCAATACCATCCATCGACGTTCCACTCATTAAACCTAAACTATAAAAACTTTTACTCATATATATTTTTTAATTAATTCAAATAAAGTATATTGATTCTACACTGTTTTTAAAAAATATGGAAAATTCATTCTTATCTGAATTTAAACAAAGAGATTATTTTAATCAATGTACTAATTCTAATGAATTGGAGATGTTGATGAATAAAAAGAAAATCAGAGCGTATATAGGTTTTGATTGCACGGCATCTAGTCTTCACGTAGGCAGCTTACTACAAATAATGTGTCTTAGAATGTTACAAAAACACGGACATCAACCAATAGTTTTGCTTGGGGGTGGAACAACAAGAATTGGTGACCCATCAGGAAAAGATGAGACTAGAAAAATTTTATCTGAAAAAGAAATTGAAAAAAATATTAAAAATATTGAAAAGATTTTTAAAATATATTTAAAAACAAATAATCCTAAAACTAAACCCATTTTTGTAAATAATTACAAATGGCTTGGTAAACTCAATTATATAAAATTTTTAAGAGATATTGGAAAACATTTTACAATTAACAAAATGTTGAGCTTTGACAGTGTTAAATTGCGTTTAGATAGAGACCAATCTTTAAGTTATATGGAATTTAATTATATGATTTTACAAGCATATGACTTTTTAGAATTAAACAAAACTAAAAACTGTTTAATGCAAATGGGTGGCTCTGACCAATGGGGAAATATTGTTAATGGAGTAGAGTTAATTAAAAGATATTCAAGTAAACAAGTTTTTGGCTTAACTACGCCATTAATCACTTTGGCGTCTGGTGCAAAAATGGGCAAGACAGAAAAGGGCGCAGTATGGTTAGACAAAAAACTTTTATCATCCTATGACTATTGGCAATTTTGGAGAAATACAGATGACAGAGATGTACTAAAATTTATTAAAATGTTTACAGATATTAATTTAGATAAAATTGATCAAATCAAAAATCAAAACATCAATGATCTAAAAATATTATTAGCAAATGAAGCTACTACTATATTGCATGGAAAGAATGCAGCTCTTAAAGCAGAAGAAACCGCAAAAAAAACTTTTGGAAAAGGATCGGTGGGAGACGATTTACCATCAATTACAATTAAAAAAGAAAAAATTAAAAATGGAATTAATATAATTGACCTTGTGATAACCTCAAACTTGTTAACCTCGAAAAGCGAAGTTAGAAGAACAATAAAAAACAAAGGTATTAAAATAAATAATAATCCCGTTGAAGATGATAAATTTAATATTTCTTTAGAAAATTTTAATAATGATAATATTTTAAAATTATCTCATGGAAAAAAAAATCATGTAATTATAAAAATAAATTAAGGTGTATTTTTAACTTCAACTTCTGTTTTTTTTATTTTTTCTAAAGTTCTAGTAATAAACCTTGGTGTCAAAGTTTTAATTGGGTTAACTGTTGTTTTTAATTTTTTAGGAGGACCTTTGATTTTAAAACTTACTCCAAATACTCCTTCACCTGTTTTTTTTCCTACCAAAATTTTTCCTAGAATAGGAATTTTTCCAATAGCTTTATTTATTGTTGTTGCGGGAACAAGTGTCCCTCTAAGACTAACTAGATCTTTTCCTTGAACATAACCTTCCATTAATATTGAGATAGCGGGTCCAATTGCATAAATTTCATTAATAGTCATTAATTTTTTTTTGCTATAAAAATCCATTTCAAATTCATCAAAACGAATGCCTTCACCTGTGAGCAAATCAGCAATACCTTGTAGAGATGCCAAAGTAAGAATTTTAGTTAACGCAGGAACTTCCTTTAGTTTAAAGTTATTAATTTTTAATTTAGATTTTGACAAATCATTACTTTTAATTGAATAATAATCTAAAGAGCCACCATCAAAACCTTTAATAAATTTATATTTTTTAACTAAAGGTTTTGCATTTTCGGCGAAAAAAGTTGTTATTTTTTCATTATTTGCATTTGTTCTAATTGTTAACTTAAGTTTTTTATTATCAACAAAATCTCCTGACAAATTTAAATTTGTTAAATTATTTTTTTTGAATTTAATATCGCTTTTTAAAGGTTTTAAAAAATCTGCATCTCCTATAAAAACTTTATCTAAATTAATTTTTATACTAGAATTAAGATTGTTAAAAAATCTAGATATCCCACCCTGATCTTCGCCTGTTAAAATTTCTTCTAATAATTTACTTCCATCAAAAGTTTCACCCGTAATTAAATAGTTTTTTTTATCTCTTTTTAAAAGGATTTTATTTTTTTGTTTATTATTGTTAACGAAATTTAAATCAATCAAATCAACATAATTTATTTTGAGACCTTTTGTTAATTTTAGATTGTTAATTAAAAAATTATTTTTTGATTCACTAAATAAAATTTTTTTAAAATAAAAATTTTTTTCTTCAATATTACCATCAATAAAAAGAGAGGAATCTTTATTTTCTAATTTTTGATAGTTTAAAAAATCTATATTTAGTGGGCTTTCATTAATATTAATTTTGGATTCAAGTTTAATATTATGATTTTTTCTGTCTACTTGTATCTTATAATTTATTTTTTCAGGTTGTGTGTCAATTAAGTGGTTTCCCTCACCTTGAACAATAAAAACATCATTTCCAATTGATGTTTTTATTTCATGATCTTCAAAATCTATTGAGCCTTTAAAACTTGGAATATATTCTTTAAGTTTCGCCTGATCTATTTTATAATTTAGTTTATCTAATTTAATTTTCGAATCAATTTTATAACTTTTAATTTTAGTTTTTTTAATTAAAAAAGAAAAAATATTATCAGAACTTAATTTTATATTTTCAAAATTTTCTAACCCTTGTTTAAAAAATATTGATATTATTTCAGAATTAAGATTAATAGTTTTATGACTTATGTCTCCTTTTATTTCGAGATATTGCTCTGAAACTTTTGCAGGAATGATTTTTATCTCTTTTGATAAAAAATCGATTCCCTTATATTGAATTTTTGCCTTTTTAATTGAATATAATTTTTTTTGAACATCAAAATTAAAATCAATATTTGATACAACATCTTTATTGAATAATCTGATTTCTGCGTCTTTAACTAAACCTTTAACCTGATAATTTTTTTTTATTTTTCCATCTTCACCAAAATTAAGTTCTATATTTGCATTAATTAAACCTTTTTTTAATATTTTTTCAAAAATGATTAACTGTGCATTATTCTTATAAATTCTTATAAAATTTACTACATCCTTTAAATTATTATCCTTAGACTCTATAGATACATTTTTAATTCCAAATTCTTTTTTTAAAAATGCTCCTAGAGAAAAATTAGTGCTGATGTTTTCAAGTTGAATTTTTTTATCTTCATTCATCAGATCTACATCTGACGCTTTAATGTTGATAGAAAAGTCTGATAAATTTAATAGAATTTTAACTTTATCAATTTTTGCTGTAACTCTACCATCTGATTTTGATATCTTTTCTTGAATTAATTTATTAAAACGCTGCGTTTCAATACCAAAAAAACTTAGATAACCTACTAAAAATCCACTTATGATAATTAAAAAAGAAAAAAATTTTATTATTTTTTTAAGCATTTATTTTATAAAGTGAACTTTCTATAAATTCGTCAATTTCTCCATCCAAAACTTTGTCCGGATTAGAACTTTCTTGGTCTGTTCTATTATCTTTTACTAAACGATACGGATGAAGAACATATGATCTTATTTGATGACCCCATCCAATATCTGATTTTGAGCTTTCCAAGTTTTTTGTCTCCTTTTCTCTTTTTTCTATTTCGTGATTGTAAAGTCTAGCTTTTAGCATATTCATACAAGTTTCTTTATTTTTATGTTGAGATCTTTCATTTTGACATTGAACAACAATTTTTGAAGGAATATGTGTAATTCTAACAGCGCTATCTGTTGTATTAACATGCTGTCCACCTGCTCCACTTGATCTGTATGTGTCGATTCTCAAATCTTTTTCTTTAATTTCTATATTTATATTTTCATCTACAACAGGGTACACCCAAACACTAGCAAAACTTGTATGTCTTCTAGCGCCTGAATCAAATGGCGATATTCTGACTAGTCTATGAATGCCAGACTCTGATTTCAGTAAACCGTAAATATATTCACCTTCAATTTTAATTGTTGAAGATTTAATTCCTGCTTCGTCTCCTTTGTGCTCACTAATAATTTGAAATTTAAAATTTTTATTGTTTGACCATTTTACATACATTCTTCTTAGCATTTCAGCCCAGTCTTGACTTTCGGTTCCTCCAGCTCCCGCATGTATTTCCACATAACAATCAAAACTATCACCTTCATTTGAAAGAAAACATTTTGTTTCGTTTTTTTTTGTTATATTTTTTAAAACTTTTATTTTTTTTAAAGTCTCATTAATAACCGCTTGGTTATTTTCATCACTAGCCATTTTTTGCAGATCATCTAAATCGTTAAGTTCTTTAATCGATTTTTCATAAGAATTTACTAAATCTTCATGAAGTTTTTTTTCTTTTAATATTTTTTGGGCTTTAGATTTATTTTGCCAAAAATTACTTTTTAGTATTTCTTGATTATTTTTTTCTAGAATAGATTTGATATTATTTTTTTCAAAGATACTCCTTAATTCTTTGAGTAATTTTTATAATTTCATTTTTATGATTTAAAAATTCATTTTCCATTAATAAAATCTTAATATATTATTGTTTTTAAATCTATTGTTAATATCAATATTTTTATCTTTTACTGAATTAAGTTCATTTTTTTTAAATACTTCAACAATTGTTTTTTTTGATGCAAAACTTGCTTTTTTACCTGTTAAAGGATCAACTACCATCATAACAATGTTGTCAGCTACTTTGAAAGGTCTGGCATCCTTTTTTTTGATAGCTTTTTTAATAAATTCTTTAAATATAGGCATTGCAGTTTTTGCACCTGTCTCATTTTTGCCTAGAGGTTTGGGTTCATCCATACCAACATAAACTCCTATGACCAATTTAGATGTGAAACCTATAAACCACGTATCTGTATTTTTATTTGTAGTTCCAGTTTTACCAGCTATATCCAAATTTAAATCTCTTAGCCTTCTACCTGTTCCTCTTTTAATAGCGCCTTCTAGTAGCGATGTAACTTGATATGCGGTTTCAGATGAAAATGCTTCATTAAAATTATTATTTATTGTTGGAACGGTATCATTCAAAAATGATAATTTTTCACAATCAATGCAAACTCTTTTTTCTGAATTAAATATTGTGTTTCCTGCACTGTCTTGAATTCTGTCAATCAAAATTGGTTTGACCAATTTACCTCCATTTACAAAAGAACAATAAGCAGTAGTTAGTTTTATAAGTGTTGTTTCCGCAGATCCAAGCGAAATTGACAATAATTCATCAGGATTTTTATAAATTCCAAGTTTTTTTGAAAAATCTAATATTTTTTTTAGTCCTAGATCTTGTGCTATTCTAACTGTCATTAAATTTCTAGATTTTTCTAAACCCATTCGAAGCGTTGAGGGTCCGTAAAATTTTTTTCCATAATTTTCTGGTTTCCACATTTTTAAGTCAGATCCTTGCTCTAAAACAAGTGGAGCATCAAGAATTAATGTTGAAGGAGTGTAATTATTTTCTAAAGCTAAAGCATAAATAAATGGTTTAAATGCAGAACCTGGTTGTCTAAAAGCTTGCGTCGCTCTATTAAATTCACTTTTTTTAAAACTAAATCCTCCACTTAATGCAAATACTCTTCCAGTAAAAGGATCCATTATAACAATTGCTCCATTTACTTTGGGAAGTTGTTTTAATTGATATAAATTATTATTTATTTTTTTAACATAAATAATGTCGCCTATATTAAATAAGCTTTCAATTTTTTTTTTTGTCCAAGATACACCATTAGAATTAATCACTCCATTTTTTTTGTCTTCCGTTTCAATCTCAATAGAAAATTGATTAATTTTTTTAACTATTGCAATTTTCCAATCTAAAGATTTTTCTAAATCATAATCTTTTAAATCTTTATTCCAATCTTTTGAAATTTTTTTATTAGAAATAGAGCCTCTCCAACCTTTTCTTTGATCATAATCAATAAGTCCTCTTCTCAATGAATCGGTAGCGATACTTTGTAAATTTAAATTTAAAGGTGTCTTTATATTAAATCCTTGTTTATAAACTTTTTCAAAACCAAACTTTTCAACTATATTTTTTCTAATATCTTCAACATAATACCTGGTATCTTCTAAATAAATTCTTTTTCTTTTTTTTAGAATAATTTCGTTTTTGAAAAATTTTTTATAATCATTTTTGTTAATATATTTATTATCCAATAAATTTTTTAGAACTAAATCTCTTCTAAATTTTGCTATTTTTATATTTTTATAAGGATTATATTTACTTGGTGCTTTAGGTAAAGCAGCTAAAAGTGCAGCTTCATCATATTCTAGTTCATTAATGGATTTATCAAAATATTTTAAACTTGCTGACGCTATTCCATATGTGCCTTCACCTAAATAAATTTGATTTAAATAAAGTTCTAAAATTCTTTCTTTGGTTAAAGCCCTTTCAATTCTAAAAGCAAGAATAGCTTCTTTTAATTTTCTGTTTATACTTACTTCATTGCTAAGTAAAAAATTTTTTGCAACTTGTTGCGTAATAGTAGAAGCACCCTCTAATCTTTTAGAATAAATTATGTTTGATATGTTGTTAAAGACTGCTCTTAAAACTCCTTTTGCATCAACTCCTGGGTGAGAAAAAAAATTTTTATCTTCGGCTGATAAAAATGCTTGAATTATTTTTTCAGGAATGGCCTCATATGGAACAAATATTCTTTTTTCTGAAGAAAAATCACTTACGAGTTCCCCTTCTCCAGAATAAACCTTGCTCGAAACAGAAGGTTTATAATTTTTTAAAAACTTGTAATCGGGTAGGTTGTTTGAAAATACCCATAAAATTGCAATCACTGATATAAAGCCAAATAAAAAACCGCTTGAAATCAATATTATTATTTTTTTAATTAATCGACTCATTTTTGTATGATTTAATATACGAATTTGTTAAACATATGGCACAAGATTTAAAACAAAATTTAAGAATTTAAACAGATAAATGAAACAATTAATCAAAATTTTATGGATAAAAATTTATACATTGATGCATCGCATCCAAATGAGACTAGGGTCGTACTTAAATCAAATGGACATATTGAAGACTACGAATACGAAGGCCTAAAAAATAATTTAATTAAAAATAATATTTACCTAGGTAAAGTAAGTAGAGTTGAGCCATCTTTGCAAGCAGCTTTTGTTGACTTTGGAAGAGATAGACACGGTTTTTTATCATTTAATGATATTCAGTCTGATTATTATCAATTACCCCAAAGTGATTTACAAAAAATAAAAGAAGAAGAAGAAAAAGACAGAGAAGAACTACAAAAAGAAAGTCAACAATTAGAAGAAAAAAATTTAAGTGAAGGTAATCTTGATATAAATGATCCAGTAGAAAAAAGTCCTGAAAATGAAAACAATAACAATGATGAACAAAATAAAAATCCAAAAAAACAACGTCCAAAAAGATATAAAATACAAGAGGTTATTAAACCAAATCAAGTTATTCTTATTCAAGTATTAAAAGATGAAAGAGGACTTAAGGGTGCAGCTTTAACTACTTTTATTTCTATAGCTGGGAAATATATAGTTTTAATGCCCAATACTCCAAAAGGAGGGGGTATTTCTAGAAAAATTTTTAACCCTAACGACAGAAAAAAAATAAGAAATATTTTAAATGAAATTAAAATTCCTAATGAGATGGGTTTAATTGTTCGAACAGCAGGATCAAATAAAACAAAAAATGAAATTAATCATGATCTTGATAATTTAATTAATGTATGGAATTCAATTAAAGAAAATGCAATTAATTCAATAGCGCCATCTCTAATTCATCAAGAAAGTGAAATTATTAAAAGAACTTTAAGAGATATGTACGACGAAAATACCCAAAATATAATTATCGAAGGTAACGAAGGTTACAAAAAAGCTCAAAATTTTATGAAAATAATGATGCCAAGCCATGTTAAAAAAATTAAAAAGTATAGAGATAAAGTGCCATTATTTTTTAAAGAAAATATTGAAACTAAATTGAATCAAATATTTGAAACTGAAGTAAAATTAAATTCGGGTGGATATTTAGTAATTAACCCAACTGAAGCTTTGGTTTCTATAGATGTAAATTCAGGAAAATCTATAAAACAAAAAAACGTTGAAAGTACAGCCCTAGATACCAATTTAGAAGCAGCGGATGAAATTTCACGACAAATAAAAATTAGAGACTTATCAGGTTTAATTATTATTGATTTTATAGATATGCTTAGTTATGGGAATAGAAGATTAGTTGAAAGAAGATTAAAAGAAAAATGTAGAACAGATAGAGCAAGAATCCAAATTGGACGTATTAGTAATTTTGGTTTGCTTGAAATGTCAAGACAAAGACTAAGAGAAAGTTCAGTTAAATGGGGTGTTAAATTAACAGATGAATCTTTTGCTTTTAAAATATTAAAATTAATACAATACAAATCTATTTTAAATAAAGCTAAATTTGTTGAACTTAAAATTTGTGAAAAAATATCAAATTTTATGCAAGAAAATTTTATGAAAGACCTAAAATACTTTGAAACCAAAAATAAAACTAAAATAAAAATTATATCTGATAACAAATTGATAATACCTGAGTATATAATTGATCTTCAAAATAAATCAAAAAAAACTATTGAAAAAATAGAAAATTTTTCTAATCTTAAGAAAATTACTAGTAAAATGGAATCAGAAATTATAAAAAATCCAGAAAAAATTCCATTTAAAAAGAAAAAATTTTATAAAAAAAAATTCAACAAAAGAAAAACTAGATAATACCTTTTTTTGGAGAAGAAGGTCTTCCAAAAAAAGATTTTTTAATTCTTCCTGAAAGATAAGATTGTCTTCCTGCAATAACAGAGTTTTTAAAAGCTAAAGCCATTTGTATAGGATTTTTTGCCATTGCAATTGCAGTGTTAACCAAAACTCCATCGCACCCTAACTCCATAGCGATTGAGGCATCTGAAGCCTGTCCAAGACCAGCATCGATAATAACGGGTAGCTTCGTTTGATTTCTAATTATCTGAATGTTAGTTTTATTTTGAATTCCAAGACCTGATCCTATTGGTGCCGCTAAAGGCATAATTGCATCAGCACCAGCATCCTCTAGTTTTTTTGCCATCAAAGGATCATCGGTGCAGTATACCATAACTTTAAAGCCTTCTTTTGTTAAGACTTTAGTTGATTTCAATGTTTCAATCATATCTGGGTATAAAGTTTTTTTATCACCTAAAACTTCAAGTTTTACCAACTTCCAACCACCAATTTCTCTTGCAAGCCTCAGGGTTCTAAGTGCATCTTTAGATTTAAAACAGCCTGCAGTATTAGGTAAATATGTAATTTTTTTGGGGTCAAGATAATCCATTAACAAAGGTTTTTTTTTATCAGTAATATTTACTCTTCTTACTGCCACTGTTACAATTTCAGCTCCAGAAAATTTTACTGCTTTTGCGCATTCCGACATATTTTTATATTTGCCAGTCCCAACTATTAATCTTGAATTAAATCTTTTATTAGCAATTTTTAAGTGATCTTTGTTCAATCTTAACCTCCTCCAATAAAATGAACTATTTCAATCTTATCATTTTTTTTTAATTTAATTTTTTTCATGTAATTTTTATTAACTATTTCTTGATTTAATTCAATTGCAACCTTTTTTAGTGGAACTTTAAGTTTTTTTAGATAGCTATATAAAGTGGTATTATGTTGAATTATTGATAATTTACCATTTATTTTAATTTTTATTTTTTTTATTTTTTTCATCGTATATAAGTGGTGAATGAATAATAATATAATTATTATTAATGGTCCAAATCTTAA
>MDSV01116034.1_pt1 | contig 10228 bp, 9 predicted proteins | sample 810851 | NCBI WGS metagenome assembly MDSV01 (sample SAMN05326640, study PRJNA326480) | marine metagenome | isolation source: seawater | place: Atlantic Ocean: North East | collected 2012
CCTTGCCGCCGGTTCAGCGTCGCGATGCTTGATTGCGCCCGCGTCTAATGGCGCGGAACTCGGCCTGGTCTCCCACAGCGGTATACAGCTGGCCGCGTCTCTGCTGCAGCTTGTTGACTACGTGAAAAATGGCGCGCAGCTGGGGTTCCCGCGGGCACAGCAGGGCGCGCAAAACCGGCATCGGTCCACACCTTCGTTCCAACTGGCCAGGGGGCAACCGCTGGGTATTCGCGCCGTTACGATCGCCGCAGCCGCAAGCCATAATCTGCTGATGATTGGTCCACCCGGCTGCGGCAAGTACATGCTTGCTCATAACTGCGCGCAGTTGTTGCCGCCGCGATCAGAGTCCGATGCCATGAAGGTGGCCTGCATTCGCTCGCTGCCACCCAATGCATCAGATGTGGCGACTTTATTTGATCCGCCTTTTTGTAACACACACCATTCGGCCACTAGTGTGGCGCTGACCGGTGGCGGTAATCGCGCAATGCCCGGGGAGGTTAGCCTTGCTCATCTGGATGTCATGTTTCTGGATGAGTTTGCCGAATTCAAGCCGGGTGTGCTGGATTCTTTGCGCGAGCCGATGGAGGCAGGTGAGATTACCGTCACCCGAGCCAACTACCGGGTGAAGTATCCGGCCCGGTTTCAGCTGGTTGCCGCTATGAACCCATGCCCCTGCGGATATAGTTCGGACCCAAAACGCCAGTGCCGCTGCGCGCCCTCCCGGTTGCAGCACTACCAGAGGCGACGTTCCGGCCCTCTGCTGGACCGGATTGACCTGCAGGTTGAGCTACCTGCCCTTAGCAGCGCCGAACTGCTCGACGCCAGTGAAGAAGATTACGATGCTGTGGCAAGATGGCGCCAGGCCCAGAAGCAGGTTAAGGCCTGTCGGCTGCTGCAGTTGGAGCGCGGGGGTAAATTGAACAGCGATTTGCGCGCGGAAGAAGTGGAAACGCTGTGCCGGCTCTCCCATAAACAGCGCAGGCAGCTGGGAAAGATAATGGACGAGCTGGGGCTGTCCGCCAGAGCCTTGCACCGGATACAGCGCGTCGCCAGAACCCTGGCTGATCTCGACGCGCAGCCAGATATCAGGGAGGCGCATCTGCTGGAGGCGATCGCAATGCGCCGGCTGCAGTTTCTCAAGCGCTAACAGTAAGACAACAGCAGGCCCTGGTCAGACTGATCAGCTTGTCAGCGGTAAGCGGCGCCTACGAACTAACGTCGTTCTGCTCCAGTGAAGTGAGGCGCGATTCAAGGTCAGCTACGACGGTCTCTAACTCTGCCACCCGCTGCTGCGCTCTACTCAATGCCTGCACCTGCCCCTCGAATTCTTCACGGGTCAGTACATCAAGATCGCTGAGCCCAGTCTTCAGAGCTTGCTCTATTTTGGCGCGGGTTTCCTGGCGCAACTCATTGGCGGCGGGAACCAGTGCGCTCAGGCGTTCACTCAGTTCATTGATCAGGCGGCTATCCATCTGCTTTTGGTCTCCGTGAGGAAAATTCAGGATTTGCATATTACCACTTTGCGCTGCCGTCACTCGCCCTGTTCGTCATCCTATTCCGTGCCATTTGCAAGCTATGGCGATAATGTTGCACAGTAATTGTGCAAATAATATTGACTCGCACTATTCTAGTTCAATATAGATACCTAAGATGGGGCAGTATCATCCAGACTCAGCGGCTTTAACCCTATGTTATTGAATCTAAGATAATAAATACTTCTGGCACGGCCCGTGCATAACGCAAATTCAGGCAAAACACATCGAAGTGTTCTGGCTGCTTTAAAAAGCAAAGGAGCAAACAAGAATGAAGTTGGTCACGGCTATTATCAAGCCTTTCAAGCTGGACGATGTACGTGAGGCGCTGTCGGAGATTGGCGTGCAGGGAATTACGGTTACGGAAGTTAAAGGGTTCGGTCGACAGAGGGGGCACACTGAGCTCTATCGCGGCGCCGAATACGTGGTCGATTTTCTGCCAAAGGTAAAATTGGAGATAGCGATTTCGGACAAGCTGTTGGACCAGACGCTGGAAGCTATCTCTAAAGCAGCGGCTACCGGCAAGATCGGCGACGGTAAGATCTTTGTGACGACCCTAGAGCAGACCATCCGTATTAGAACTGGCGAAAGTGGCGAACAGGCAGTTTAGACCAGAGGATTGAGTGTCCTGTGAGAAGAACTGCATAAAGAACTACAGCAGAACCAGGCTGTGAAAAGGCAATACTGAAACCCAGGATTCTCCCAACGCGCTCTGGTCTGCGATTAAAAATTTCCGGTGGGGCCAAGTCGTTAAGTAAAACGACCGCAGGTGCATAAGAATTTACAGTACAACTCTCCATTGACGTGAATGACGTACGCGCTCCTGGTATCAGGGGCGCTTTTTTTTGCTTGCTGGTTGATGCCACACTTGTCAGCGAGCCTTCTCACCCACCGCGTAATGCCCTTCAATACGGGCTCCATTAATTCTTTAATGACCCAAACTTAATCTCAGTCTCTATCTGCTTTGCCCAGACTCCTCAATTCCGTTAACTTAATTTCCGTGGCGCCGGCACCTGCTTAATAAAAATGGCCATTAACTATTTGCCAGAAGTCGTGGCGCAATCCAACGTCAGGACAACGCGATGCAGAGCAAATCAACTCGCCTGAATTAACAGGGTGCAAGATGCCCGCGAGCAAGAAAACAACTGCTAAACCAAACTAATAAGCGAATCTGGAAATCTCGGCAGCAAGGAGATTGTGCTCGACCCACCCACATTAGAATGCCGATAAAATATCGGCAATTAGGTCGTCGATGATATTGAGCAGTTTCTGTAAAAAGGAAAAATATTTTCACTACATCGATCCCGGTGTGACTACGGACTCACCACGCAAGCTGCACAGCAACAAAGGCAGCAGGGCAATTTCTCGGCACTTTGCTGAACGATATCGGCATGCACTTGCTACCAGAGCAGCTTATCGCGGGGTTTATCCACGTGTTGGGAAAGTACCCCGTGGGTACGGTGTTTGAACTAAGCAGCGGTGAATTGGCAATTATCCTTAAGCAGAATGACTCTCAGCGCCTGTTCCCGCTGATGACGATGACTACCAATGTCGAGCGAGAACTGCTGCAGAGCCGGATCGAGTGTGACCTCTCCAAGCACAAAGGCACTTTAATTTGCCGATTATGAAAGGCATCGACCCGCAGGAGTTCGAGATTGATCTTATTGAGTACCGCACGCAGTTATTCGGTAAGCGGCTTGGGATAGGGTCTCTTTCTTTTCGCTTATAGAGCGCACTGCCTGCGCGGCAGTGCACTTTAGTTTTCAAGCAAATGTTGAATCACCGCTAATGCCGCCACTGGCGCGGTTTCCGTGCGCAAAATTCTTGGGCCGAGCGTGACGCGGGTGAAGCCGCTGCTTTCCGCCAGTGCAAGTTCAGCTTCGGAAAAGCCGCCTTCCGGCCCGATGAGCACCGCCACAGAACCAGAGAGTGGTTGATCACCCAGACGGACCTCTGCAGCGGGGTCGAGACACAGGCGCGTGCTTGCCTTGCTTGATCCCAGCCAATCAGAAATATTCTGGGGTGCTTCGATTGGGGCGACATCTAAGCGGCCGCTTTGCTCTGTGGCACTGACTGCGACCCGCCGCCAGTGCCTGAGTTTGTTCTCTACCCGCGCAGCCTGCTTGAATCGCACTTCACCGAACTCGCAATTGACCGGCGTAATTGCCGTTACTCCCATCTCCACGCTCTTTTGGATACCGTAATCCATGCGGTCGCCCTTGGAGAGGCCAAGCCCTAGCTCGATAGAAACCTCACTGCCGGCAGGCGCTCTGCGCTGCTCTGCGACTATGGTGCTAACGCCGCCCTTCCTGACCTCATTGATTGTCGCCAGGAATTCTCCGTTAGATTCGTTGAACAACAGGATAGTGTCGCCAGCCTTGAGCCGCAGCACATTGGCAAGATAGTGCGACGTCTCTTTCGGCAGCAGAACATTGCTGTCTGCTGTGAGCGGTTCAGAAAAGTAAATCCGGGTTAGTCGCATGGCATCGTCAAGTTGAGGGAAGCAAAGAGGCTGAAGCCAGAGCACAAGGGTTCAAGTATTGCGGTCCTGCAGCCCCAGTTCCGACCAGATCTGACTGACACTCTTGGACAGGTTCATGGAGTAAAAGTGCAGGCCTGGCGCGCCTCCCTGTAACAGGTCGTAGCAGAGTTCAGTGACGACATCCTGGCCAAACTGTTTGAGTCCGGTGACATCGTCACCAAAGTCTTCCAGGCGTTTACCCAGCCACAGCGGTATCTCAGCACCGCACTTGGCACTAAAGCGCTTGAGGTTGTCGAAATTGGTAATTGGCATGACGCCGGGTACGATGGTCACATTAATGCCCTGGGAATCACAATAGTCTACAAATCGAAAGTAGGCATCGACGTTGTAAAAGTATTGGGTAATCGCCGAGTTGGCACCAGCATCGACCTTCTGTTTGAAAAACGCCACATCGTCGCTGAAGTTTTTGGCTTCAGGATGTGTCTCTGGGTAGCAGGCAACCTCGATATGAAAATAGTTGCCGGTTTCCTTGCGGATAAATTTCACCAGCTCATTGGCGTAGCGGTAGTGCATGGGTGCGCCGCTGCCGGAAGGGATGTCGCCGCGCAATGCAACAATGCGTTTGATGCCGGCCTCTTTATAGGTCTGCAGAAGCTCCAGAACCTCTTGCTCGTCGGTGCCGCCGAAAGACAAGTGCGGCGCGACCTGCGAGCCAGCGGCCTGGTACTTCATCACCAGCTTACTGGTTCCGGTTTTGGTCGATCCCCCAGCACCATAGGTGACTGAGAAATAGTCGGGATTGAGTTTCGCCAGCTCTGCGTGTACTGCATCCAGCCTGGATTCCCCCTCCGCGTTACGCGGAGGGTAAAACTCAATACTGAAAGGGGAGTTTTCGGAATCCATTGCTGTGTGTCGCTCTACTTAGTATTTGTAACTGTCGTTCTTGTAAGGGCCTTCGACCTTTACGTTGATGTAGTCTGCCTGTACTGGGGTGAGCTCAGTAAGCACACCGCCGAAACCTGCAACCATCAATGCCGCTACTTCCTCATCGAGGTGTTTGGGCAGAACGTCAACGGTGATACCAGACGTCTTGGAGTCATCGCTAAGATCGGCGAACTTACGCTCATAAAGGTACATCTGCGCCAGTACCTGGTTTGCGAAAGAGCCGTCCATGATACGAGACGGGTGTCCGGTCGCGTTACCAAGGTTGATCAAGCGGCCCTCTGACAGGAGGATTAGGTAATCTTCCTGGTTCTCGGCACCGTCACGATAGATCTTGTGCACCTGGGGCTTAACCTCTTCCCAGGTCCAGTTGTCACGCATGTACTGAGTGTCAATCTCATTGTCGAAGTGACCGATGTTGCAAATGATGGCGCCTTTCTTCACTGCGTCCAGCATGTGCTTGTCGCAGACATTGACGTTACCGGTAGTGGTGACGATCAGGTCAGTCTTGTCCAACAGAACGCGGTCAATGGCATCGGCCTGGCCGGTGTTCTTGCCGTCGATGTAAGGCGATACGATTTCGAAGCCATCCATGCAGGCCTGCATGGCGCAGATAGGGTCGATCTCGGAGATCCTGACGATCATGCCTTCCTGCCGCAGGCTTTGTGCTGAACCCTTGCCCACGTCGCCGTAACCAACTACCAGCGCTTGCTTGCCCGAGAGCAGCATGTCTGTGCCGCGCTTGATGCCATCATTTAAGCTGTGGCGACAACCATATTTGTTATCGTTCTTGGACTTGGTGACCGCATCGTTCACGTTAATGGCAGGCACTTTGAGAGAGCCTTCTTCCATCATTTCCAGCAGGCGATGTACACCGGTGGTGGTTTCCTCTGTGATGCCATGAATGCTTGCAAGCATTTCAGGATACTTGTCGTGCACCATGGCGGTGAGGTCGCCGCCGTCATCAAGAATCATATTGGCATCCCAAGGCGTCCCGTCTTTGAGGATAGTCTGCTCTATACACCACTCGCCTTCTTCCTCGGTCTGACCCTTCCAGGCATAGACTGCAATGCCTGCGGCCGCGACACACGCCGCAGCATGGTCCTGGGTAGAGAAGATGTTGCAGGAAGACCAGCGCACTTCAGCGCCGAGTTCCACCAGCGTCTCAATCAGGACGGCGGTTTGCACGGTCATGTGAATGCAGCCGAGAATCTTGGCATGTGCCAGTGGCTTTTCGGCGGCGTATTTCTTCCTCAGTGACATCAAAGCCGGCATTTCGGCTTCGGCCAGGGTTATCTCGCGACGACCAAAGTCAGCCAGGCTGATATCGGCGACTTTATAGTCGTGCAGACTGGTTACATTGTTTGTTGCAGTTACGGTACTCATGATTTACTCCAGAGCTAACTAATAAATGAAATAGGTTTAAAGTCCGGCATCGGCGCGAAGGGCGTCAGCCTTGTCTGTTCTTTCCCAGGAAAAGTTCGGTTCTTCCCGACCGAAGTGCCCATAGGCCGCCGTGTCCCGATAAATCGGTCGCAGCAGATCCAGCATTTGAATCAGGCCTTTGGGTTTTAATTCAAAATGTTCGCGGACCAGTTCGACAATCCTGCTGTCGGCAATCTTGCCGGTGCCAAAAGTTTCAATGCTAATTGAAGTTGGCTCGGCAACCCCAATCGCGTAGGAAAGCTGCAGCTCGCAGCGATCGGCAATGCCCGCCGCTACCAGGTTCTTTGCGACATAGCGCGCGAGGTAGGCTGCTGATCGATCGACCTTGGAAGGGTCCTTACCGGAGAATGCGCCGCCGCCATGGCGAGCCATGCCGCCATAAGTGTCAACGATAATTTTGCGCCCGGTCAGGCCACAATCACCCTGTGGACCACCGATAACGAAGCGGCCCGTTGGATTGATAAAGTATTTGGTATTTGCATCACACCACTCAGCCGGCAGCACAGGCTTGATGATTTCTTCCATTACCGCTTCCTGCAGGTCTTTGAGATCGACGGTATCCCGGTGCTGGGTAGAGAGGACTACTGCATCGATTCCGGCTGGCTTGCCATCTTCATAGCGAAATGTGATCTGACTTTTCGCATCAGGTTCTAACCACGCCAGTTTGCCGCTCTTGCGTACTTCAGACTGTTTCTTAACCAGCAAGTGAGAGTAGTAGATTGGCGCAGGCATCATGACTTCGGTTTCGTTAGTAGCGTAACCGAACATCAAACCCTGGTCACCAGCACCCTGTTCGTGATCGTCTGCTTCATCGACGCCCTGGGCAATGTCACCAGACTGGCCGCCGATGGCGTTCATGACCGCACAGGTATTGCTATCAAATCCGCTTTCCGAGTGGTTGTAGCCAATGTCGTTAACGACTTGACGAACCACGCTCTCAACATCGACATAGGCCTCGGTGGTAATCTCGCCAGCCACGATAACCATGCCTGTCTTGACCATGGTTTCGCAGGCAACGCGGGACTTTTTATCCTGCTTTAAAAGCGCATCGAGGATGGCATCAGAAATCTGGTCTGCCATCTTGTCTGGATGCCCTTCGGACACGGACTCAGATGTAAATAGGTGCGGTTCTGCCATTATAGTTTCCTTTTTTTCTCTAGAGTGATATTAGGTGCCATGAGTCTCTTTTTGGAACACTCGGATCTGTATTTGAAAGCCGTTGCGTAAACTCAAGAATGAGCTTTGTCCTTTGCCCAGGCTTGCTTTCTCGGCCCAGTGGTTTAAATCCCGCTCTTCAAAGCCAAGCCACAAGTCTCCGCAGGTATCCCTGACCCAATCCTGATCGTGGGAGCGCAGTTCAACGACGAGCAGGGAGCCCTGTTCGTTGAGTAATTCGGCGCACTCTTTAAATGTTTTTGCAGGGGAAGAAATATGATGCAGCACCATGTCGAAAATGATCAGGTCACTTCGAACCCTTTGCTTCTTCGCTACGGTGGTGTCACCGAGGATGAATTCGACGTCGGAGTGAGAGGTCGTAGTGATCGCTTGCCGCGATCTTTCCAGCATGTCTCTGGAGTTGTCCAGGGCAGTTAGGTGCTCGAATCTGGAAGCCAATTGCCTTAGCAGCTGACCCTCACCGGGACCAACTTCCAACACACTGGCTTTGGGGTTCAGACTCAGTCCATCGATAACGCCGAGCAAGGCGGCGTGGTAGTCCTTATGCTCAACAATCAGGCCCTGCTTTTCCCGAAACTTGGCTGCGTTCTTGTTAAAGAAGCTCAGGGATAGCTGCGATCGCTCCATCTGAATCTGTTTGATCTTCCTGGTCTGCGCCGCTGCTAACGCCACCATGTCGACCTGCTCGAACAGGCTCTCCTTGATGTCGCGATAAGGATCCTCGTCAGTGAGGAAGCTGCGCCGATAGAAAATCGAATTACCCTCGCGACGGGTCGTCACCATTTCGGCAGTGGCCAGTATCTTTAAATGATGACTCAGCGCAGACTGTTTGATATCTAGTATGCGACACAATTCCAATACGCCGAACGATTCATTGCGCAGCAGGCGCAAAATCTGTAGCCGCAGACTGTCGGCAAGGGCTTTACACAGGGACGTTAGCTGGTCGAGATCGGCAGCTTCGACGCTGAACTGGGTTTTCAGGGCGGGTGCGGGCATCGCAGGCGGTTTGTGTTGAGCTATGGATCGGATCACAAAGGTAGCAGTTCTCTGGCGGGATTTCAAACTATATCAATATTTATTGATATAGTTTTGGGCCCGAAAATGCTGGCGTTGGTAGCATCTTGATCAGAGGTGGGGGACAATACTGGCCTTCATTTTTGGACCAAATTGAAGAGTCGCCAGAGCTGGCCTGAGACCAGCACCAATCTTGGGCAAACAGGAGTGTGTTAATGACTGACGCTGTATCTCGTCGAGATTGCGCCAACGCCATACGTGCCTTGAGTATGGACGCAGTACAAAAAGCGAAATCCGGACACCCCGGTGCACCCATGGGCATGGCGGACATCGCCGGAGTGTTGTGGCGAGATTATCTCAACCACAATCCATCGAACCCAGACTGGTTTAATCGGGATCGCTTCGTGCTTTCCAATGGCCATGGGTCCATGCTGATTTACTCGCTCCTGCACCTGACTGGTTATGCACTGCCGATGGCAGAGCTCGAGAATTTTCGCCAGCTCCATTCATCGACGCCGGGTCATCCCGAATACGGCGATACGCCGGGCGTTGAGACCACCACCGGCCCACTGGGCCAGGGCCTGGCAAACGCCGTAGGCATGGCAGTGGCTGAGAAGACCCTGGCCGCGCAGTTCAACCGTGAGAACCATGAGATTGTTGATCACTTTACTTACGTGTTCGCGGGGGACGGCTGCCTCATGGAAGGCATTTCCCACGAGGTCTGTTCTCTGGCTGGGACACTGCAACTGGGCAAGCTGATTGTTTTCTATGACGACAACGGCATCTCAATTGATGGCGAAGTGGAAGAGTGGTTCTCCGACGACACGCCGGCAAGGTTTGAAGCCTATGGATGGCAGGTACTGCAAGCCGATGGCCACGATGCGGGCGCTATTGCCAAAGCCATTGCAGGCGCCAAGGCAGAATTGGTTAAACCGACGCTGATTTGCTGTAAGACCGTGATTGGGTTTGGTTCACCTAACAAGGGTGGCACTGCTGCGACCCATGGTGCCCCGCTGGGCGAAGAAGAGGTTGCGGCCGTGCGCCGGGAGCTTGACTGGCCACATTCTCCGTTTGTCATACCTGAAGACATCAAGCAAGCCTGGGATGCGACCGAGAAGGGCTTCTCCGCAGAGACTGCCTGGAAAGAAAAGCTCGTGATCTATGAGGAAGAATATCCTGAATTGGCAATGGAGCTGGTGCGTCGCATCAAGGGTCAGCTGCCAGGATTTTTTGCCGAGAAAGCGAATGAATATATTCAGCAGTGCCAGCAGACTGAGGACAATATCGCTAGCCGCAAGGCGTCGCAGCAGTGTATCGAGGCCTTCGGCGCAATGTTGCCGGAGCTGTTTGGTGGAAGTGCCGACCTCACCGGTTCTAACCTGACTACCTGGTCTGGAACGACCCCAGTGACGCAGGATGCTGCTGGCAACTATATCTACTATGGCGTGCGCGAATTCGGTATGACCGCAATGGCCTCCGGCATCGCCTTGCATGGCGGGTTTATTCCCTATACCGCGACCTTCCTTATTTTTATGGAGTATGCCCGCAATGCAGCGCGCATGGCGGCATTAATGAAGCAGCACAGTATCCTCGTGTATACCCATGACTCTATCGGTCAGGGTGAAGATGGCCCAAC
>MDSV01208792.1_pt1 | contig 10228 bp, 10 predicted proteins | sample 810851 | NCBI WGS metagenome assembly MDSV01 (sample SAMN05326640, study PRJNA326480) | marine metagenome | isolation source: seawater | place: Atlantic Ocean: North East | collected 2012
TATAAATTCATTTAAATTCTTTAATAAAACGTGAGGATATACTATTATAAATCTTCAATTACAACAGTAAAAAGGCTAAAAATTAAATAGAATTTAATATGTTTTCAGTAATTTTTCCAGGACAAGGTTCTCAAACTGTAGCTATGGGAAAAGAATTTTATCAAAATTATGATTTAGTAAGAGGTTTATTTAAGGAGGCCGATGAAGCGCTCAGTACATCTTTATCAAAAATAATTTTAGAGGGCCCAAAAGAAGAATTAGATTTAACTTTTAATACACAGCCTGCAATCTTTTTAATTAGCTATTCTATTTTTCAGGTAATAAAACAAGAGTTCAACATTGATCTAAATAAAGCAAAATTTTTTGCAGGACATTCTCTTGGAGAATATTCAGCAATTGCCTGTGCAGGGTATTTAGATTTTCAAGAAACAATTAAAATATTAAGAATTAGAGGGAATGCAATGCAAAATTCAGTTCCTAAAGGTGAAGGTGGAATGACTGCAGTTTTAGGCACTAAACTTGAAGATATTGAGAGTATATTGAAAAAAAATCAAAATAACTTTTTAGCAGAAATCGCAAATGATAATTCAGATGGTCAAATTGTCTTAAGTGGAAAAATTACAGATTTAGAAAAATTAAGCTTAGTATTAAAAGAAGAAAAAATTAAAAATATTAGACTTCCTGTTAGTGGACCATTTCATTGTAGTCTAATGAGTAAAGCATCAGATATAATGAAAGAAGAACTATCAAAGTTAAAATTCAATAAAGGTCTTAACCCTCTAATCTCAAATATCACAGCAGATGAAATTTTTAATGCTGATGAATTAAAAGATTTATTGGTAAAACAAATTATAAATAGGGTTCGTTGGAGAGAAAGTGTGATTAATATGATTAATAAAGGTGTTAATCAATTTATAGAAATTGGACCTGGAAAAGTGTTATCTGGTTTAGTAAAAAGAGTTAATAAGGAAGTAGAAGTTATGTCAATAAATAGTATAGAGGAAATAGAAAATATTAGAATATGAGAGATTTAGAAAATAAAAAAATCATCGTAACAGGAGCTACCGGTGGAATTGGAAATTCGATTGTTGAAAAATTAAATGATTGTGGTTGCAACATAATAGCCACAGGAACACGAATTGAAAAACTTGAAGAATTAAAAAGTAGATTTAATAAAATTAAAATATTAAATTTTGATATTTCTCAAAGTGAAAAAATTGAAGAATTTATTGAAAACGCTTCAAGTGAATTAGGAGGACTTGATTGTATTGTTAATAACGCGGGTATAACACAAGATAATTTATCAATTAGAATGAGTATTGAAGAATGGAAAAAAGTAATTAATATAAATCTAACATCTACTTTTTTAATGAGTAAATTTGCAATTAAAAAGATGCTTAGAAATAAAAAAGGGAAGATTATAAATATTACTTCTGTCGTAGGTCACACTGGGAATTTAGGACAAGCAAATTATACTGCCTCAAAAGCAGGAATAGTTGCTATGTCTAAGAGCTTAGCAATTGAGTATGCTAAAAAAAATATCAATATAAATTGTATTTCTCCTGGCTTTATTAAAACAGCAATGACCAACAAAATTGATGAAAAATTTAAAGATGTTATAGTTTCCAAGATTCCTTCAGCGAGACTCGGAGAGCCAGAAGATATTGCGAATGCAGTTCTTTTTCTTGCCTCAACTAATTCTGACTATATTAATGGAGAAACGTTACATGTAAACGGGGGCATGTATATGGCTTGACAAACCAAGTAATTAAACTAATAACAATTTTATAACAATAAAGGATTAATATGTCAGAAGATGTTTCAAGCAAAGTAAAAAAAATAGTAGCAGATCATTTAGGAATTGATGAAGCTAAAGTGACAGAAGAGTCGAGTTTTATAGATGATTTAGGTGCTGACAGTTTAGATACTGTGGAGTTGGTTATGGCTTTTGAAGAAGAATTTGGTTCAGAGATTTCTGATAGTGAAGCTGAAAAAATTTTAACAGTTGGTGATGCTGTTAAGTTTATTGAAGGTAAAGCGAACTAATCTCTTTTAATGCCCACTAAAAATGATGGGATAATGGTTATCTTATCCTCTCCATCAGGAGCAGGAAAAACAACTTTAGTAAATTTACTCTCCAAGCAGAATAATTTTGAGGTATCAATATCTCATACAACAAGACAACCTCGTAATAATGAAATACCAGGTAAAGATTATTTTTTTGTTTCTGACCAAGAATTTAAGAGATTAATCAAAAATAAAGAGTTTCTTGAATATGCCAAAGTTTTTAATAATTATTATGGAACTACTAAAACACCTGTAATAGATAAATTAATTAAACGAAAGAATGTTTTATTTGATATAGATTGGCAAGGTGCTGATCAAATCAAAAATCAAAATTTAGACTTTAAATTAATATCATTCTTTATTTTACCTCCAAGTAAAGAAATTTTATTCGAGAGATTATCTAATCGAGATATGAAGGATAAATTAATAGTAGATGAAAGAATGAAGCAATTCGAAAGAGATGTATTACATTGGATAAATTATAATTACGTTGTAATTAATGATGATTTGAACTCGTGTTATAAGAAAATTATTGATTTAATAAATGTGGAAGTTAATGATGGCTTTAATGACTATGATTCTGAATATATCAGAAACCATGTTGAAAATTTAATTTCTTAAATTTTCGTACTCTCTTGTTAATTTATAATAAGTATTAAAATCTAAATTTTGAGGCCTTAAATTAAGATCAATTTTAAGATTATTAGCTATCTGAAGATTACCATCAAACAAATTATTGTAGGGTTTCTTTAACATTTTACGTCTGTGCATAAAAAAAACTCTTGTTATCTTCTCTAAATTTTTTGCATTTTTTAAAGGAAAAAAATTTAATTTTGGCTCAAAATATAAGATACTACTATCAATTTTGGGTTTTGGGAAAAAACTAGATGGCTTTACATCGCAAATTTTTTTAATATATAATTTCCAATTAGCTAAAATTGATAATCTACCATAATTTTTTGTATTAAATTCTGAAATAATTCTATCGGCAACTTCTTTTTGAAACATTAAAATAAGTGCTTTAAACCAGAAATTTTTATTTCTAATATTTAAAATCCATTTACAAATAATTTCTGTAGAAATATTGTAAGGTAAATTTCCAAATACAGTCAAAGAGTCTTTTTCTAAGTTATTTTCATCAATTTTTAATATATCATCGTTAATTACTTTTATTCTTGAACCAAATTCTTTCTCTAGTAACAAGGATAAGTTATGATCTTTTTCAACGACTATTATCTTCTTAGGCAATCTTTTTAAAATTTCTTTTGTAAGGTTTCCTGTACCTGGGCCAATTTCTAAAATTGATTTATTTCTAATTTCAACAGTGCTTAAAATTTTATCTATTATATTTTGGTCTATGAGAAAATTTTGACCAAGACTTTTTTTTGCTATAATCAATTTTTATCCAAAAATTTTAAGGCTTTTATTAAACTAATTGGGTTTGAAATATTTTTACCAACCATTTTTTTGTTTGGTCCATGGTCTGGTGTAATGCGTAAAAAGGGTAGCCCCATTGTAATGTTAATTGCATCAAATTCAAATAGGGCTTTAAAAGGTGTAAGGACTTGGTCATGATACATACCCAGAATCACATTAAATTTAATTCTATTTTTTTTTAAAAAAATTGTATCTGCTGGATATGGGCCTTTAACATTTATACCTTTATTTTTTTGTGATTGAATAGCTCTTGAAACAATTTTTTCATCTTCATTAATTTTTAAAATACTCTCACAATGAGGATTTAAACCAGTAACTGCAATTTTAGGAGAATAGTTAAATTTATTTTTAAAAAAAGAATTTATTAATTTAATTTTATTTTCGATATTCTTTTTTGTAATATTTTTATTAACTAATTTAAGTGGTAAGTGCGTCGTTAAAGGACATACAGATAATTTTTCATTATATATCAGCATTCCATTTTTATCAGTATTGAATTTGTGTGAAATATATTCAGTAACCCCTAGATATTTTCTTTTTAAAAATGTTTTTTTTTCTATGGGTCCATTTATCAATTTATAAGTATAATTTTTTTTAATCATGAAAAAAGCTATATTAAAACACCTCTCAATATATTCGTTTTTTACTTTTTCAATGTTGATATTTTGAAGTTTTACATTAATTAAATTTATTTTTTTGTTATTTAAGTAACTATTTTTTAAATTTAAGTAATCAATATCTCTTATTTTTTTTTTACATTTAAATTTTTTTAATTGTTTGATTAATTTATTTTTACAACAAATTAATATAATCGGACTTTTAATTTTTATCTTTATTGATTTGAAAAAAATTTCAAAAAAAATACTATCAGGCTCACCTGCGACAACTAGTATGGGTTTAATTTTCACTTATCAAATAATTAATTTTTGCTTTATCAAAAAAAATCTTAGAAAATTTTTTTAATTCCTTGTTTTTTTGAAACTCAATAAGTTTTTTTAACTCTTTATCTTTATCTAAAGTTATTTTTTTAGTTCTTATTTTATTAATTTTTAAAATTAAATAATTATTACCTAAATTAATACTTTTGGAAATTTCTCCCTCGTTTAAAAAATCGATTTTTTCTAAAATTTTTTTGGATAAATTATTTTCATCAATCCAACCTATATCTCCACCAAATTTTGAGCTTTGTGAGATACTAAAAATATTAGCAGTATTCTCGAAACCAATATTATTAATACTTAAATTAATTCTATTAATCTGATCTTCAAAACTAATTTCTTTTTTTTTTGTAAAAACAATTTCAGATAAATTATATTCTTTTCTCTTCATATTTTCCATATTATTAACTTTTTGTCTTAAATAATTTTCATCTATCACTATTAATTTATTATATCTATTAAAAATCAATTCATTCCAGAATAATTCAATATTTATCTTATTTCTGATTTCTTTGATGGAATACGTTTTCTTTAAATTTAGTTCATTAACAAATTCCTTTTCATTTTGATAATTCAATCTTATGTATAATTCTTTAAAGTAATTATCTAAAAATTTATTTTTTATTTTTTCTGAGTCAACAAATTTTAAGATTTCTTTTTTTTTTATTGTTTCATTTATTAGAGATAGTTTTGACAATTCTATTATTTGAACTTCTTCTAATTGAGATAAATTAGGATTAAGAATTTTTAAATATTCTGCTTCTTTTCTTATATCTATATTTGTTATTATTTGATCATCAACAAAAGCTTTTATCTTAACATTTGCCGTAAAACTCTCTTGATTAAAAGAAATAATGAAAATTAGAATAAATAATATTTTTTTAACCATCAATTTTTTAAATTAGGACTAGTTGTTTGCCCAAATGGTATTATACTTAATTTTAAGAATATATTCTCTTCAGGTTTAAGCTCTCTATCATTATAATAATCTTTATTATATTCTATTGATGCTGCCAGACAATCATTTTTGTATTGATAAATAAATTTATAAAATTCTGTTAGATCGGTTTTTTTATTTTTTCTAGTTGAGAACATTAATTGGTTGCTGTCATCTAAATTATAACTAGTTTCATTTAAAATATATGAGTTGTTTTTACTTGTATTATTTTCATTTAAATATGTAAAAGAAGTATTAAAATTTTCGAACTTAAATTCTGATAACAATGTTTCACTGCTGATTTCGGAAAAACTGTTTCTAAATGAACCGTTATATTTCAAATTAATAAATTTGTTTGGACTAATTGAGGTTTCTGTAAAAAAATTTGAAGTTTTTTGGCCTATTTGGTGTGAGGATGTCAAATCTTCATTCTCATCGACTCTTAGATTGTTTGCAATTTTAAAATTTAATAATTCAAAATTATCAGAACTATTTAAAATAGAATAATCACCACCATATGTTAATGAAATTCCACCTTCAAGTGTGTCGTTCTTACTAATTCTGTTCAAAGAATAAACGTTGTTTATATCAATATTAACCTCATCATCTCGATAGTTTTTAGTATGAGTTGGGGCAATTTTTAAACTTAATTTTGGTTTTAAAATATTTTCATGATTATTGGTTTTTTTTATTAGTGGGAGTGATGAATTAAACTGGAATAAACCAGTAAGGTTAGCATTATTGCTATCTTTAAAACTTTTCGAATTTTGACTACCTGTATTAGAATTTTTAATAATAAAATCATAATCATTATAAAAACCTGATTTTGTAATTATTGGATTTGAATTAAAAACAAGATTGTTGATATTTGATTTTTCGGTTACGTTAGTATTATAATTTCTAATCAAACTTTCAGAGTCAAATATAAAACCACCTTCTAGTTTTGTTTTATTTTCAATATTTTTAATCAAACTTATTTTTGGAGCAATAAATTCATATCTATCATTACCTGTTTTATCTAAATTTTCGTAAGATGTTGTCTCAATATCTACCAAGAGATCATTTGAATATAGATTCAAGTTAATTGAATTTTCTAGAACATCCTTATCTTCAATAATTTTTGACTTTATTTTATTTTTTTTAAGATAGGTATCATTTGAGGTTTGTTGAAATTTTAAATCAAGCTTACTAATTTCAAAATTTTGAAAATTTAAAAATTTATTCAATTTATAAAATAAATGATTACCACTTTTGCTTTTGTTTTCGTTAAAGTAACTTAAATCTAAAATATGGCTGCTATTTTTATTTACCTGGCGATACTCTGATTGAATCAAAAAATTATTATTTGAATAGAATCTTGGGGAAATAGTCATATCTCTATTTTCAGCGATTGCATAGAAATAGGGAGTGTTTACATAATTTGAATAATTATTTGATGTACTAAATGATGGAATTAAGAACCCTGATTGTCTTTTTACCGTAGGGTCTGGATGAAAAAACTTAGGAAAATAAAAAATTGGCTTATCATATACACGTAATGTTGCACCTTCGTAATCAATAATCTTTTTTTTTTTGTCATGCACTATTTTTTTTGCTGTTAATTGCCAAGGAGGACAACCATCCCTTTTTTTACAAGATGTAAAATTACCCTTATTAATCTCAGTATAGTTATTATCATTTATAAAACTGTTTCCTTTTAGTCTTGGTTCATTATTATTTAATCCACTATTTTTAAGGTCAAGACTTAAATCTTTACCAAACATTTTATTTGTTTTTGTATTTATAAAGGCAAGCTTGGTCGATAATTTATTTTTTTCTCTATCTTCAAAAATCAAATTCTTAACTTTTAATAAATTTTTTTCTAATTCGTAATAAAAATTTTCTACATAGTATTTATTTTGAAATTCATCTTCGATAATAGTGTTAGTATTAGATTTGATATAATTTAAATTTTTATCATAAAATAAAGCACTTGATGTTATTTCTAAATTATTATTTTTATCTATAATTTTTATATTGCCAATTGAATCAATAGTTTGATTCATTTGATTAACAATCGACTTATCAAATAATATTTGCAAATTCCGAGATTTGATTAAAATTGAACCTTTATCATTTATCTCTAAAATATTTTTTTTTTTATCATATAAAAATTTTTCACCAATTATTCTTAAATCACCATCTTTAGATATAGCTTCACCTTGATAAGCATTTATAAAATTTCCATTTTCATTTATTTCAATTTTTTTTGTTTTAAATGAAAATTCCTGTCCATAGACATAGCTTCCCATTAAAAGAAAAATTATTAATATGTAATTTAAGAACTTATTTTTCATTTATATCAACAAGTCCTATAGCTGAAAAAAAAGAGAGAATCAAAATTGGAAAAAAAATTGATGTTCCAATTGATATTTTGCCACTACTCGCAAGGGAATTAAATACAAAATTAACATAATATATAATGACAGACATTAATATACCCAGTGCTATATGAAAGATTATCGGTTTATTGCTTGAAAAATTAATCATAATGATTGCCGATAGAACACTCAATATTCCATAAAAAAATGGCAGAGTAATAAGATTTAATAAATGCAATATTACTTCGTCGTAAGAATACCCAACTTTTTTATAGTCATCCATTAAGCTTAGAAGTTTTAATATGTCTAAAGTTGAAATATTAGAAAAAAGATTGTTAATTCTTTGTTCATCAAAATTCGTTTCTATATAAATCTGATTTTTAGCTATCCTAGAAGAGTTGTCTTTTGAAATAATAGGATCATACACTATCCATTTATTTTGATTAATATCTATTTTTTCTGATTGAATAGTTCTTATTAATTGAAAATCTTTATTAAATTCATTAATAATTGTATTATATAAATGATCATCTTGGATTAGTTCAGATTTTGTTATTAGTATTTTTTCATTAATTTCGTCTTTAATCCACAATCCGCTACTTGTAACCATTGCTAAATATTTATTATCATCTGAAAATTTATTTTTTATCTGTGAATATTGAAAATTGAGTTTTGATGAAAAATTATAATAAACAAGTATATTAAAGATGCCAATTGAAAAAGATAATAAAAAAATAATTTGAATTATTTTTAAATTACTCAAACCATTTAATTTTAACAAGACCAATTCTCTATTTCTAAATAACTCATAAAATAAAAATTGTGTTGTTAAAAGAAATATAAATGGGAAAATTTCAAATAATGTTATTGGGGCTGTTAATAGTGTTAATAAGTATGGATACCAAAATGGGACTTCGATATTTTTTAAGAATGTAATTTCCTCTAATAAATTTAATATAATAGATAATGAAAAAAAAACTAAACTTAGGTAAAAAAATTTTGAAAGAAAATTGATTATTAAATAATTTTGATAAGTCTTAAACATTTTTTACTAGCCTTAAAAATAAAACATATGTTAGACATATCATCAACAATGGAATCATGAGATATAATGCAAACGTAATTTTTGAAATTACGGAATATCTTAATAATGTTTCTGAAAAAATTAATATTGATATAACTGACATAAAAATTATATTTCTATTCTTTTTATAATTATACTTACTTTTTGATGAAGCAATTAATAGACTAGTCATAATTGAAATTAATATTAAATATATTGGATTATATAATCTTTTTAAAAGTTCTTGTTGTATTTCTTTATAAATTCCTTTTTCACACCTAAAAATCTTTCTTTCTGTATATTGTTCTTTAAGTTTAAGACATTTAATTAAACTTAGCGTGTCAATCTCTTGAATTTTAGGTGCAACTATTGTGTTAGAGCTATAATCCTTTAAATTAAAATCAATCTGAGAAAATTCTAAAATATTTATTCTAGAGTCTTCGTTGTTTATTACCTTTCCATCAAAAAGTTTAAATATTTTTTGTTTTTTATTGTCAATCAAGATTCCACTTTTAGCATATATCATTCTAGGAATATCTTTTGTTGAGTCGTCTAAAAAGATATCTGTAAAAGTTCCATTTTCATTTTTTTCATTAATGAAGATAGTTAATCCTTTAACAACACTAATGAACTTTTGTTCTTTGATCAGTGAGGTAAAAAAATCAATATTTGAATTTTTCAAAAGACTTCTTGCTTTAAGTTGAGAAGCTGGGGTCACAAAAGAACCATTAAATATTTGAAAAAGAAATAAAAAAATAGATATAAAAATAATTTTATTCAAAAATTGAGTTTTACTTAGTCCACTAAGCCACAATATATTCAATTCGTTTTTTAATTCATAAGTTATAAAAATGTAAAATAGAGATATAAAAAATACAAAAGGCAATATTCTATGCAATATCTTAGGAAAATTTAATATGCTAAAAAGAAAGTATAATTTTATACCATGACCATCTTCTATAACTAGGTCAAAATAATTGATTGCTTGTAATGTCCAAACTATTACTCCCAGTAAAATTATTGAAAATGTAAAAAAGACCAAAATATCTTTTGAAATTTTTCTAAATATTAATTTTTTCATTGAAAATTTAATTAAACTTTATATACCACTCATCTCGTATAGATTGTATTTAAAATTTATGACTGTTCAAATTAATTATAAAAATAGCTACTTAAAAAAAATCACAAGTAATCATGTGCTTTTTGTAGGTGAAAATTTCAATATTATTGACTTGAAAAAATACATCTCAAATAACGAATATTCATACATATCTGAGCTATTAAAAACCAGCGATTTAAAAAAGGACTTGCTTTTATTTGAAATCGACTCAAAAAAAACAATATTTTTAGTGTCAATTAAGAAAAATATAAAAATATCTGATATAGAAAATTTGGGTGCTAAATTTCATAGTTATATCAATTATGA
>MDSV01229842.1_pt1 | contig 10228 bp, 12 predicted proteins | sample 810851 | NCBI WGS metagenome assembly MDSV01 (sample SAMN05326640, study PRJNA326480) | marine metagenome | isolation source: seawater | place: Atlantic Ocean: North East | collected 2012
GGAGGGGAAGCTCAAAGAATTAGACTTGCTTCACAAATTGGTTCAGGTTTAACAGGTGTGCTATATGTCTTGGATGAACCATCAATTGGTTTACATCAAAGAGATAATAAAAAATTGATTACGGCTCTTAAGAAATTAAGAGATCTTGGAAATACTGTTATTGTCGTTGAGCATGATATTGAAACAATGGAGAATTCAGATCACATAATAGATATAGGTCCAGAAGCTGGACTAAATGGTGGAGAAATTGTTGCTGAAGGAAGTTTAAAAGAAATAATTAAAAATGAAAAAAGTATAACTGGTAATTATTTGTCTGGAAAAAAATTTATACCTATACCTAAAAAAAGAAGGTTAGCAAAAAATGGGCGATTTATAGAAATAAGTGGTGCTACAGGTAATAATTTAAAAAAAGTAAATTTAAAAGTACCAGTAGGAACATTTACTTGTGTCACAGGTGTTTCTGGAAGTGGCAAATCAACATTAATTTTACATACTCTCTATAATGCTTTTAATCTTATGCTTAATAAAAACAAAAGTAGAAAGGTTCCAAAAGCTTTTACTGGATTTAAAGGTACTGAGCTTATTGATAAAATTATTGATATAGATCAATCGCCCATAGGAAGAACACCAAGATCTAATCCAGCTACTTATACTGGTGCTTTTGGTCCTATTAGGGACTGGTTTGCCGGATTGCCCGAGTCTAAAGCAAGAGGATATAAAGTGGGTCGTTATTCTTTTAATGTTAAAGGAGGTAGGTGCGAAACTTGTGAGGGAGATGGAGTAATAACCTATGAAATGCACTTTCTACCAGATGTTTTTATCCCTTGTGATACCTGTAAAGGAGCTAGGTATAATAGGGAAACTCTTGAAATTAGATTTAAAAATAAAAATATTGCCGATATTCTTGATATGACTGTAGATGAAGGATGTGATTTTTTTGAGAATATTCAAACAATAAGATCAAAACTTATTACTCTCAAACATGTTGGTTTGGGGTATATGAAAATTGGTCAACAGGCCACTACATTGTCTGGAGGAGAAGCTCAAAGAATTAAATTAGCTAAAGAATTGTCTAAAAGACCAACTGGAAGAACACTTTACATATTAGATGAACCAACGACGGGCTTACACTCACATGATATAAAAAAATTACTTGAAATTTTACAAGCATTTACTAATACAGGAAATACTGTTGTAGTTATAGAACATAATTTAGATGTTATAAAAACTGCAGATCATATCATCGATATGGGTCCTGAAGGAGGTGTCAATGGAGGTGAAATTATAGCAGAAGGCACACCTGAAAAAGTAGCTCAAGTAGGTAAGAGTTATACAGGCAATTTTATTAAAGAATTATTGGGAAATTCAACTATGAAAAAAACTGCTTAAAAAGATAGAAACTATGATATAATGAATCATGGTTTCAATACTTCAATCTTTATCTAAAACAGTTCATTTTTCTCTTTTAATAGCTGTGCTTCTATTTCTAGGTCTTTACTATGGTGGAGATGGATTTGATTTTGATCAATATTTTTTCAGCTGGTTATTTAGATATTTGCATGTGCTGGCAGGAATTATGTGGATTGGATTATTATGGTATCTAAATTTTGTACAAATACCAAGTATGCCTAAACTTTCAGATGAACAGAAACCAGCTATTACAAAAGTGATAGCTCCGGCTGTTTTATTTTGGTTTAGATGGGCAGCGTTTGCAACAATTATTACTGGATTAATTGTTGCTTATCTAAATAATTATTTACATGAGTCAATGACTCTAGGAATAGGTAGTGGCGGAGGAAAAAATACTGCAATAGGAATAGGTATGTGGCTAGGTATAATAATGGCTTATAACGTTTGGTTTATTATATGGCCCAATCAAAAAAAAGCCTTAGGCATGGTTGAAGTAAGTCAAGAAGAAAAACCAATAGCTTTAAAAAAAGCAGTTATAACTTCAAGAATTAATACACTCTTATCATTTCCAATGCTTTTAACAATGGTTGCAGCACAAAACTTATATTAGTCTAAGGAACTATTTTTTCTTCATCTTTTTCTAATGTTTTGTGACTTACTTTAAAAAATTTTAAAACAGGCGTTGCAACAAATATTGAAGAGTAAGTACCAATCAAAACTCCAAGTATCATTGCAAATGAGAAGCCTTTTAATATTTCTCCACCTACAATATAAATTGAAATTAATGCTAAAAGAGTTGTTAAAGAAGTTATAATGGTTCTTGATAGTGTTTCATTTATTGAAAGATTTCCAATTTCACTTATATTAAGTCTTGTGTATTTACCTAGGTTTTCTCTAATACGATCATAGATAACAACTGTATCATTCATGGAATAACCGACTATAGTTAAAACTGCTGCAATTATTGATAAATTAATTTCCAATGATAAAATAGAAAATATTCCTATGGTTATGATGACATCATGAAATAGTGCTATGATGGCACCAATACTAAATTGCCATTCAAACCTAATCCAAATATAAAAAAGCATTGCGGCCAAAGATAAAGAAATTGCTATTATACCTGATTGAAGTAATTCAGAACTTACTTTAGGGCCAACATTTTCTACTCTTCTGAAGCTTAATTCAGAATTTAAATTATCAGATAACTTCTTTTTTACTTCAGGTATTAATTCGTTGTTATTTTGTGTTTTCGCTTCTATCTTTATCAGATAGTCACCTTTTTTACCAAATTCTTTAACATTAATATCACCTAAATTCATAGTATTGAGAGATGACCTTATTTCAGAAATATCTATTTTATGATTGTCAGTTCTTAATTCAATTAAAGTTCCACCTTTAAAATCTATTCCATAATTTAATCCTTTAAATAAAATAAAAAAAGTACTTATTAAAAAAATTGTAATTGATAAAATATTACCGAATTTAAATTTTGAAGAAAAATCAATTTCAGTACTCATTATAATTTCACCTCTTTATTCTTTTTATTTAAAACAATCATTGATGTTAAATGTCTTGCTAAAAAATAGGCTGTAAAAAGAGTTGTTATTATTCCAATTCCTAAAGTAATTGCAAAACCTTTTACTGGGCCTGAACCGAACACAAATAAGATTATTGCAGCTATTAAAGTAGTAATATTCGCATCAAATACTGTAATTTTAGCTTTTGAATAACCAGTATCGAATGCATGTATTGTGGATTTTTCTGTTTTTAATTCTTCTTTAATTCTCTCAAAAATCAATACATTAGCATCTACAGCCATTCCAACAGTCAATATTATTCCCGCTATTCCTGGAAGTGTCAACGTCGCCTCTAAAATTGTTAAAACACCAACTAACATAACTAAATTAGCTACTAAAGATAAATTAGCTACTAAACCAAATAATTTATACTTATAAAACATAAATAAAATTACTAGTACGAAGCCGATAATTAAAGATGTTATTCCAGATTTAATAGAGTCTTCACCTAAATCTGGACCAACTGTCCTTTCTTCAACCACTTCCAAAGGTGTGGGTAGAGCTCCGGATCTTAATAGTAATGCAAGATCTGTTGCCTCTTGAAATGAAAAGTTTCCAGAAATAACCCCGCTACCAGTTGTTATAGGTTCATTGATAGAAGGTGCGCTTACAATTTTTCCATCTAATATTATTGCTAATCTTTTGCCTACGTTGTCCGTAGTAGTTCTTCCAAATTTTTGAGCTCCAAGTCTATCAAGACTAAAAGAAACTGTTGGTTCATTTGTCTGGCTATTAAAAACAGGTTGAGCTTCAATCAAATTTTCACCACTCATCACAACTCTTTTACTAACATTTAAATTCTCTCCTGTTTCGGATACTAATTTTTCTGATCCGAATTCCTCATTTGTTGTTACAAGTCTAAAATTAAGTTGTGCAGTTTTTCCAAGAAGACTTTTAATTCTCTCGGGATCTTTTAACCCTGGTAATTCAACTAAAATTCTTTTTTCTCCTCTTTGTAAAATTGTTGGCTCTTTTGTTCCAACATCATCAATTCTTCGTCTTACTATTTCTATAGACTGTTTTAACGCTGAATTATTCAAAGTTAACAATCCATATTTTGAAAATAAAATTTCAACTCTATTATCAGCTATAGGCTCTAAGCTGAGTTCAAAAGAATTGTATTTATCAATATATGGATTAAAGGAATCATCTTTTTTTGAAAATAATAATAATTCAAGTTTTTCCATATCATCAATAGAAAAAGACAATTTTTTTTCATTAATTTTAAAGTTCGAATAATTTAAATTATTTTCTTTTAATAATTTTTTTAGAGGAATTACTTTTGATTGAATTCTTTCTTTTATTAAAGGGTCTGAGTTTATTTCTAATAAAAGATAAGACCCTCCTTGTAAATCTAAGCCTAAATTTACTTTTTTATTTATAAAAGAAAAAGTCTGATTTTGAAAATTTAATAGTGAAAAAAAAGATATTATTATAAAAACAAGATAAATTAATATGATATTTATTTTTGAAAAATTTAACACTAAAAAGGAATTATTTTTTTACTTCTTCTTTTTTAAGCAAACTTGTTATTGTATTTTTAATAATTTTAACTTTTACGTTATCACCTATAGTAACCTCAATTCTATCATCTTCCATAACTTTATCGATGGTTCCTATTATTCCTCCAGAAGTAATTATCTCATCACCTCTTTTTAATGACTCGACCATTGCTTTATGTTCTTTAACTCTTTTTTGTTGAGGTCTAATTAAAAAAAAGTAAAAAATTACAAATATTAAAATTAGAGGTATGAATTGTGCTATTCCTTGGCCGTCCATAAAGGATAGTTATAATAAAAGTGTATTTTTAACAAGGAAATAATAATCAAATTTTATCTAAATTATTCATGTATTTTTTTAGAATATTAGGAATGTTAATTGTTCCGTCCTGATTTTGATTATTTTCTAATATTGCTATCATAAGTCTGCCAACTGCTAAACCTGATCCATTCAAAGTGCCCACATACTCATTTACATTTTTACTCTTATATTTAGTTCCCATTCTTCTTGCTTGAAATGAGCCACATGACGAACAACTCGAAATTTCTCTGTATTTGTTTTCAGATGGTATCCAAACTTCAATATCAAAGGTTTTCTCAGCACTAAATCCCATATCACCAGTAGATAAAAGAACTACTTGGTAAGGGATCTCTAATTTTTTTAAAATTTCTTGAGCACAGTTTAACATCCTATCTAGTTCGACAGTACATTTATCTGGCTCTACAATACTGACTAATTCCACTTTATAAAATTGATGTTGTCTCATCATGCCTTTAGTATCTTTTCCATAACTTCCGGCTTCTTTTCTAAAACAAGCAGTTGATGCTACAAATCTTTGAGGCAAATCCTTTATGTCTAATTGAGATTGTCTAACTAAATTAGTTAAGACCACTTCAGCTGTAGGTATTAAATATTTTCTTTGTTCTGAGCCTTCAAACTTAATTTGAAATTGATCTTCCTCAAATTTTGGTAATTGACCAGTGCCAAACATCACATCTTCATTTACAATTAGTGGAGGAGAAATTTCTTCATATCCAAAATCATTTACATGGGTATCTAGCATAAAGTTTATCAGCGCTCTTTCTAGCATTGCAAATTTATCTCTTAGTACTACAAATCTTGAACCTGACAATTTAATTGATGTATTTAAATCAATTCCATTATTTTTGGATCCGAGCTCGATATGTGATTTAATTTTAAAATTAAAATTTTTAGGTTTGCCTACCTGATTTATTATTTTATTACTTTTTTCATCTTTACCTATAGGCACATCCTCCATTGCAATATTTGGAATATTAAAAATAATAGTATTTAATTCTTTTTGAGTTTTTTGTTGTTTTAAAGAGATTTCATCAATTTCTTTAGTAATACTTTTTGACTTCTCAAAATTAGATTTTTCTTTTGATTTCGATAAATTTTTTTTTTCTTGTTCTAATAATTCTTTTTTATGAATTAGTTCTCTATTAAGATTGTCTAATTTACTAAATTCATGCACATTAAAATCTAAATTTCTATCTTTTAATTTCTTAATATAAATTTCTAAATTTTTTCTAATATCTTTAAGATTATGCATTGCTTGATTCTTTTTTATTATTCTTTTTTTCTGTAAATTTAACAGTCACAATTGATAGTTCATAGAGTAATAAAAGTGGTATAGCCAGACCAATTTGAGTTATTGGATCAGGGGGTGTTAATATTGCAGCTATACTGAAAATTATAACAATCACATATCTTCTAGTTTTTTTTAAATAACTGGAATTTACAACTCCTATTCTAGCTAATAAATTTAGTAAAATTGGAAGTTGAAAACTTATTCCAAAAGCAAAAATTAGTCTCATAATTAAGGATAAGTATTCATTTACTTTTGCCTCAAGTTGAATTGGTAAAGTGGTACTTGACCCTATTGATTCAAAAGATAAAAAAAACTTTATAGCTAAAGGCATTATTAGATAATAAACCAATAAGCCCCCAAGCAAAAAAAGAATAGGTGTTGATACGAGGTAAGGTAAAATCGCTTTTTTTTCATTTTTATACAAACCAGGAGCAATAAATTTATATATTTGAATTAATAAAACTGGACTACCTAAGAAAATCGCGGCGAAGAATGCTACTTTTAAGTAAGTAATAAACGTTTCATGAAGAGCGGTAAAAATAAGTCTTCTAGAATTTGGCTCATCTTTTACAGCGTCTGCATAAGGATCCACTAAAAAATTATAAATTTGTTCAGCAAAAATGTAAGAAATTACAAAAATAATAAAGATAAACACAATCGAATAAATAAGTCTTGTTCTTAACTCAACAAAGTGACTTGTGAATGAATTAGAGTTAGTCATCTAATTTTTCTTTTTTTATACTTTCACCTTTTAAAATATCCTTTTCTTTATCAATTTCATCAGTAACAGAGGCTACTTCTTTTTGAAAACTGCTAAATGTATTTTTAATTTTTCCTATGTATGAACCTATCTTTTTAAGAGCTACAGGAAATTCTTTGGGTCCTAAAACAAGAATAGCAATTATAACTACAGCTAAAATCTCTAACCAACCAATTTGCGGCATTTTGATTATTTGTTTTCGGAATCGGAATTATCTGAATTAGTTTTATTGTCAATATTATTAGAAGATGAGTCGTCTGACATACCTTTTTTAAAACTTTTGATGCCTTTAGCAACATCTCCCATTAAACTAGAAATTTTACCTCTTCCGAAAAGTAAAACTACGATTACTACTACAATTGCAATTTGCCAAAAACTAATTCCCATAATAAATAATTATATACAATAAATTTATGTAAATGCATAACTTTATTTTTCTGTTTCAGGTGCTTTCTTTATAGCTTCTTCGATATCTGTATAAATATTCTGTTTTTCTTTTAACGATTGTTCCTTAAAAAATTTGCCAGTTCCAAATATTGATTTATCTATACTAGAAGTATCTATCAAACCCGCAGAACTTAGTTCATCAATAGTTGGTAAATCTGATATTTTTTGAATATTAAAATGATTAAGGAAATTTTCTGTTGTTGAGTAAAGTATGGGCTTGCCAGGGACATTTTTTCTACCAGCTGGTCTTACCCAATCTAATTCTAATAAAGTTTCCAAAGTATTAGCTGCAAAAGAAACTCCTCTAATTTCCTCAATTTCAGATCTAGTAACTGGTTGGTGATAAACAATAATCGCCAAAGTTTCTACTGTAGCTTTAGATAATTTTTTTTGCGTAGATTTTTGTAGAGACATTAATTTTGATAAATCCTCAGCGGTTCTAAAAGACCATTTATTTTTAACACAAATTAAATTTATGCCTCTTTTTTTGTAATTTTCTTTTATTTTTTCTAAAATTTTATTTATGCTAGTTGTTGTCTGAACTCTTTTTTCAATTGTTTCAATATCTAGTGGCTCTGAGGCAGAGAATAAAATTGCTTCTACTTGACGCTCAATTTTAGAAATAGCTGAGGGAAAAGAAATTACATTATTTTTATTTTTATTTTTCTTTTTCATTATTAATCAGATTTTTTAATCATGACTTTATCAAATATTTTATCCTGGAGTATCTTTGTCAGTCCTTCTTTTGTCAACTCAAGACTAGCAGAAAATATTCCTGCGAGACCAGTTTTTTTCATTTTATTATTTGAATAATACTTTGGAATTAGTTCATTAATATCTTTCCAGTCTTTAATTATACTTAAATTATTTTTAATTTGTTTTATACCTTCTTCTGTTGAAAAAACAGGTAGTTTGGGAATATTAATAGTTTGGAAAGTTTTTTGCATTTGAATATTAGAATAAGTTTTTAGTAATTCATAAAGAGAAATATCATATATGGGGGTATTTATAGATCTAATCCCTCCTTTCATGCCTCTAGTAAAAATATGAACACCTAACCTTTTTTTTTGTAACATTTGATCTGAAAGAATTCTGATTAACTCTAATTTTTTTAGTTGAAGCTTTAATTTCTCAGCAACCTCTGAAGCTTTAAAATCTTCATCCTCATCTTCTGGAAGTAATAATTTTGACTTCAAGTATGCCAGCCATGTAGCCATCAGTAAAAACTCTGAAGCAGTTTCTAGATTTAAATTTTTGTTTTTTTTAATATAAACTAAAAATTCTTCTGCTAACAAAGTGATAGAAATTTCTGCTAAATCAACTTTTTGAGTCTTCGCTAAATCAAGTAATACTTCTAAGGGACCAGCGTAGTTAGGAATATTTATAGATATTTTGTCAGAATTGTTTGATTCCATTTAACTATTTTATCTTAAAAATTTATAAAATTCCGATGTTTTTTTAGCAGTGAATTGATCAATAAATGGAACTTCTTTTATCAATTTATAAGATTCTTTATAGTTACCAGAACAATATAAAACAATATTACAACCAGCCTCTAGTGATTTTTTAGCATTAGTTATTAAATCATATTTTAACGCCTTCATAGATATATCATCTGAAATTAAAATTCCCTTAAACCTTAATTTTTTTCTAATAATTTCTTTAATTATTTTTTTTGAAAAAGTTGCAACATTTTTTTTATCGATTTTTTCAAATATAATATGAGCTGTCATAGCAAACTTTGAAGAACTAGATTTAAAAGGTAAAAAGTCGATTTTATTGAGTTTGTTAAGAGTTAAATTAACTTTTGGTGTTTTCAAGTGACTGTCTACCAAAGAACAACCGTGGCCAGGTATGTGCTTAATTACTGTAGCTAATTTATTTATATTATATTGTTTTACGCATAGTTCACCAAGTTTTTTAACAATATTTGGATTATTTGAAAAACTTCTATTGCCAATTACATTGCTGGTATTATTTCTAATAACATCAAGAACTGGTACAGTATTAATATTAACCCCAATTTTTTTTAAGAAAATAGATAAATTATTTATATAATCTTTATAGTAATTAGATCCTAATGATTTATTCAATTTATATAAGTCTCCTAATGTTCTTTGAGAAAATTCATGTTTGGTAATTTTACCTACTCTAGAAACTGAAGAACCTTCTTCATCAATCATAATAGGAAATTTTTTATCCTTAGTTGTTTTCCTGATTGATTTTGTTAACTTAATAATTTGAGAAATGGATTTAATGTTTCTTTTAAACAGAATGATGCCCCAGGGGTGCTCTTTAGAAAGTAATAATTTTTCTTTATAAGATAACTTATAACTCTTTATACTTATAATAATTGCTTTTTTTTTCATTTAATTTTAAATAAATTCCAAAAACTTCTTGGTTTATCATTTTTAATCTCATCGGAAAAACCTGAGTTAAATTCTATTATATTGATAGTATTGCTTTCTAGGACGGGAATATTTGAAGATTTCGTTTTCACTAAACTTTCGCTATTCACTCTGTTTGTATTTATCAATTTTATATTTAAATTAGATGAATAATACCTAAAAACATTAAAAAAAAACAAAACTATTATAATTGCAAAAAATAAATTTAAGATTTTATACATTACATTTTGTTTGGTAAGGAAACATTAAGAATATTCATTCCTCTCTGTACTACAATCGCTACTAACATTATTATAATTAAAGTTTCATTTTTTTTTATTTTCCCATTTTCAATAAATTTAAATTTTTGATCAGTATTACCTTTGCTCCAGTATGAATGAAATAAGGTAGCAAGTTCATATAAGTAATAAGGTATTCTATGAGGTTCATATTTTGACGAAGCTAATTCAATAATTTTTGGCCATTCAAATACTTTTCTTAAAATACTTTCTTCATATGAATTTAAATCAAA
>MDSV01087756.1_pt1 | contig 10227 bp, 9 predicted proteins | sample 810851 | NCBI WGS metagenome assembly MDSV01 (sample SAMN05326640, study PRJNA326480) | marine metagenome | isolation source: seawater | place: Atlantic Ocean: North East | collected 2012
AAGTAAAAGATCAAATCCAGAGGAGGTAACTGTTATGTTAACATTACTTTCCATGCCATCCTCCACTATTATTAAATCAGGAATTTTGACAAATTTTATGGGAAAAGAAATCTTAGAGGTTTGTTTATCAGATAATTTAGTAAATATCCAAAGTGAAAGTGAAATGAAAATAAATAAAAAAATAAATTTAAATTGACTTTTTAAAGGAAAATAACTGTAAATTTTTTTTAAAATCAGGTTATGATTTGACATAACATTCTAGTTAAATCATCTATTCATTTCTGTCTTTAACCAGATCTAATATTTCTTGACTAACGCCAACACTAGAATATCCACCATCATTATAGAGGTTTTGAAGTGTGACTTTTTTTGTATAATCTGAAAACATTGCCACAATATAATTGGCACAGTCCTCAGAAGATGCATTGCCTAAGGGAGATAACTTTTCTGAAAAACTTAAAAACTCATTGAAACCTTCTACTCCTTTACCAGCGGTTGTAATTGTTGGTGATTTAGAAATAGTATTTACTCTTACTTGTTTTGATTTACCAAAAAAATAACCAAAACTTCTTGCAACACTTTCAAGAAAAGCTTTATTATCAGCCATATCATTATAATCAGGAAAAACTCTTTGAGCTGCCATGTATGATAAAGCCACTATACTACCCCACTCATTCATTGCATCATTCTTGTAGAGAGTTTGCATTAACTTATGAAATGACATTGCAGATACGTCTAGGCCTTTGTGAGTCCATTCATAGTTCTGATCAGTGTATGACTTGCCTTTTCTTACATTTACAGACATTCCAATTGAGTGAAGTACAAAGTCTAATTTTCCACCTAAAATTTTAATTGTCTCAGTAATTAAATTTTCTAAATCTCCCAGTGATGTAGCATCAGCAGGGATTATTTTTGAATTTGTTTTTTGAGCAAGTTCATTAATTTGACCCATTCTTAAAGCAACGGGTGCATTAGTCAAAACAAATACACCTCCTTCTTCAAAAACCCTTTCTGCAGTAATCCAAGCAATAGAATTTTGATCTAAAGCTCCAAAAATAATTCCTCTTTTACCTTTTAATAAATTATTTGACATATTTAATTTTTTTGTTAAGTAAATATAATAATTAATTAAGCAACTGTTTTGCGTGTGTATATGCAGATTGAGATGCGTTATTTCCCTCTAGCATTTTAGCAATTTCAACAATTCTCTCTTTATCATTTAGCTTTGATATTCTAGTTTTTGTATGACCATCAAGATCACTTTTATAAATTATAAAGTGTGATTCACCCATAGCAGCTATTTGAGGTATGTGTGTTATCGAAAAAGTTTGTATTTTGGATCCTAATTCTTTCATTATAGAACCCATTTTTTTAGAAATTTCACCAGAAACTCCTGTGTCAATTTCGTCAAAAATAATTGTAGGCAATTTTTTATATTTAGCCATTATTGATTTAATAGAAAGCATTATTCTTGACATTTCGCCACCAGAAGCTGAGTTTTTAATTTTTTTAAATTCATAACCTTTATTAGCAAGAAACTCAAATTCAATAGTATCCATTCCGTTGGAATAAAAATTTTCTGATTGGTGTAATTTTATTTTAAATTTAGAATTAACCATTCCTAATTCATGTAATACATTTTCGATTTGATCGGTTAAATCATCAATAACAGACTTTCTTCTTTCATGTATACTAAGTGCATATGTCTTTAGTTTGATATTTAAGTTTTGACAAAAATCTTCAAGAAATTTAATTTCATTATCAATATTTTTCGTTTCCATAACTTTGGCAGCCAGATCAGCTCTAAAAATTGACAACTCCTTAATAGAATTCAAAGAATGTTTTCTAAGAAGGTTATTTATTAAATCTATCTTACCAATAATTGTGTTAAGTTTTTCAGGATTATGTTCCATAGAATTCAAAAAATTATCAATTTCTATTGAAATATCTTCCAAATCAATTTTAATCGATAAAATTCTTTGTGAAATTGAATTTAATTTTTGAGAACTATAAGATATTTTGTCAATTGAATTTTTAAGTTTTAATAGAGTTGAAATTAATCCAATATCGTTATCAGATATTATTTGTGAACTTTGATTTAGAGCTTTTGATGATTCTTCAAAATTTGATAAAACATTCTGCATATCTTCTAGCTGTTCTAAATCTTCATTAAGTACATCTGCTTTGTCTATTTCATCTAAAATAAATTTATTATAATCACTTGTTTGTATCAAAGTTCTTTTCTTTTCAGTTAACTCATTTAAATCTTTGACTTTTAATTTATAATGTTGGTGTAATTTTTTATATTCTAAAACATTTTTCTCATTATTTGAAATTAAATCAATAAGTTTAAATTGAAATTCACTACTCAATACCTCAATATTTTGATGTTGAGAATGTATATCAATAATCTTAGATCCAATTGTAGATAATTGATTTAGATTAACAGGGCTATCATTGATAAACGCTCTTGATTTTCCGGAAACTGATATTTCTCTTCTAATTATGGTTTCTGTTTCATAATCTAGCTCATTTTCATCAAAAAGGGGTTTTAAATTAAATGAACCTATATCAAATACTCCTTCTACAATACACTTTTTAGATTTATCAAAATTCACTGAGAGGTCAGCTCTTTTACCTAAGATTAAAGAGATTCCACCAACTAGTATTGATTTTCCAGCCCCAGTTTCACCTGTAATTACTGTAAAACCATTATTAAATGAAATTGATAAATCATCAATTAATAAATAATTTTTAATAGATAATTTTTTTAACAATTTTTAAGTTTTAGTAAAGCTAAAAATAAGAATTGTTTTTGACTAAAAAGTAATATTTCTCCATTTATCAGAATGATTTGGGGCAATCTTTGTTAGAATTGAAATTAAATTGGTAACAGGTACTTTAGGACCATCACTAAATAGATCTAAAATCTCATCAGCTTTGGTATCAAAAAATATCCTCAATATATATGAGTTAGGTCTTCTTTTATTCATTCTATCTAACATCATAATTGATTTAGAGATAGACTCTTTGGCAGCTTTTGGTTCATTAACCATTATATCAAGACCCTTTATATGGTAATCATACATTACATTCCTAAATTCCTTAAATGTCGTTGATAAGATATTATCAATCAGATAGTATCTTGATTGTTGACCATCGCTTGCACTCCAACCATTGAATCCCTTTTGCTGAGAAAAATCTAAAATCTTTTGTGCTTGGTTAAAATAAATAGTTCCTGAGTTTAATTTGAATGAATCCGAGTCAATTCCTAAAATCATGTAAACATGAAATGCAATTACAGATATTAAATTATTTTCAAATTGATTTTCGTTAAAGGTTAAATTTTGAAACTCTTGATACCTAAATGAAAAGTTTCTGTCGTTAAAATTGTATGTAGGGGAATTATATCCTGTATTGAATATTGGTCTCGATGATTGTATTTGTAATGTGCTCTGAAATATATCATTTTCATATGAATTAATATTTATAAACATTGTACAATCAATCTTTTCATTTAGTCTAACTGTTCTGTTAGTCCAACTTGTGTTATTTAAAAATTCTGTTAGCTGGGTTTCAAGTGTTTTAAAAATTTGAAGATTCTCATTTCCAGTTTGACGAGCCTCAACTATAACTTTGCAATTTAATTCTTGAGAATTAATGCTCTGTGTTAATAAAACAAATATGAATATGTATCTAAATTTCAAATTAATTTAATTATGTGATTAAATATATCTTTTGCAACATCTGTTTTTTTCTTAAGTTCATATTTTACGATTTTTTGAGATTTGTCAATTATGGATACTTTGTTTGTATCATAACTAAAACCAGCACCGCAGTCATTAAGTGAATTTAAGATTATTAAATCCAAATTTTTATCTTTGAGTTTATTTATTGCATTAATTATTTCATTATCAGTTTCAAGAGCGAAACCAACTAAAATTTGGCTTTTTTTATTGTCACCAAGCATCTGTAGAGTATCTTTTGTCTTTTCTAACTTAATATTGATCTCATTATTGCCTTTTTTAATCTTTTTTTTAGAAACTTTTTTTGGTTTGTAATCACTAATTGCAGCTGCCATTATAACAATATCAGCATTTTCATAGTTATTTAGAATATTATTATACATTTCTTCAGATGAATTTACATTGATCAAATGGATCTTTTCTGACGAAATTTTTTGATTTGTTGGACCACTTACTAAAACAACACTAGCACCTAAGTTAATTGCAGTATTAGCTAATGAATAACCCATTTTTCCAGATGAATGATTAGAAATAAATCTAACAGGATCTATATTTTCGATTGTAGGTCCTGCTGAAATCAATACTTTTTTACCAATCAATGGAAGAGATTTTGAATAAAATTTTTCAATATATTCAACAATTTCTGTTGGTTCAGGTAATCTTCCTAAACCTGAAAGTCCACTTGCAAGCTCCCCGAATGATGGTGGAATGAGTATATTTCCGTAAGAAACTAACTTATTTATCGATTCTTTAGTAGATTGATGTTTATACATATCTAAGTCCATTGCAGGAGCAAAAAAAACTTGTGATTTACAAGATAAATATACCCCTAATAGAATATTGTCACAATTACCATTGGCCATTTTGAATAATGTATTGGCAGTAGCAGGACATATTAACATAAAATCAGCCCATAATCCAAGTTCAACATGATTATTCCATATACCATCTTCATCATCTGACTTGAATGAAGAATATACCTGATTTTTTGAAACAGTTGAAAGAGAAAGAGGGGTTACAAACTCTTTTGCCGAGTCTGTCATTACTACTTTAACATTTGCACCTCTTTTGATGAATGATCTAACAATAATTGGAGTTTTGTAAGCAGCAATCCCTCCAGAAATTCCTAGAAGTACTTTCTTACCATTTAATATTGACATTATTAGTCGTCTATTTCTTCATTATTATCTCGGTGATATATTTTATCTTCTAACCATTCTTGAATAGCAATAGCGTGAGGTTTTGGTAATTTTTCGTAAAATTTAGAAACTTCAATTTGCTCTTTATTTTCAAATATTTCTTCAAGACTATCATTGTAAGTAGCAAATTCTTCTAATTTATCAATCAATTCCTTTTTTACATCACCCTTAATTTGTTCAGCCCTTTTTGAAATTATTGAAATTGCTTGATATATATTTTTTGTCTGACTCTCAATATCATCTCTATTGTAGGTTTTAGTGGTTTGAGAGGCATTTGTTTTTTTTATATCCATAATATTAAAATTAAATTTTATTTAAATCTGCTAAGTCTAACATTTTAGACTCCATTTCTTCTAAATATTCAGATTCTTTATATATATTTTTAAAAGAGTTGTAATAATTAACTGCATTTTCAATTCTTTGATTTTGCTTCCAAACTACACTATTAATAGCTAATTTATATGCTGAGTCAAATCGATAGTATAAAGCTTTTTCTCTTAAATTGGATCCAGGAAAATCAATTAAGAAATTTTCAAAGGACTTTATCGCAGCCTGATAATCTGTCAGCTCATTATATTGTAAAGCAATATTAAATTCTTTCAATTCCAATCTAGAATCCAATTCAAATATTAAAGAGTTTGCACTATTTACATACTCTGAATCTGGAAAACTATTAATAAAAAGCTGAAGCTTATCAATTGCAATTTTTGTGTCTTCAGAATGCTTTGAATATGCAGGAGCCATTAAATAATAACTCTTAGCTCCAAGAAAAGCCATTTCTTCAACCTTTTCACTATCAGGGTACGAATTTACAAATCTTTCCATCTGGTATGATGAACTGTTATAATCTTTAGTATTATAGAAGCACATTGCTTGCATATAGGTAAGCTTTTGAGCTTGAGGTTTGCCTCTATACTGTGGTAATATTTGAGCAAATAACCTTGAAGCTTTAGAAAACTTTCCTGAATCAAATAATTCAGAACCTAAATTAAACTTGATAGCGACTTCATTTGAGTTAAGTGCCTTCTGATATTCACTACAGCTAAATACAAAGCAAATTGTTATAAGTATATAAATATATTTTTTCATGTCTGATCAGGATGTCAAAATTATGAATTTATTATGGATTATAAAACTCTGTTATAGTATCTTATTTAATCCCGTTAAATATTTTTTTAATTCTTTACCAAATATATCTATGAAATTTGGATTTATATCAATTATAAAATCATGTAGATTTTGATTACAATTTGAAAGTCCAATTTTAAAATTTGCTTTAGAGCAAGCTGTAGCATAATTGAGCTCAAGATTATCTCTTTTGTAGTAGCTTATTAGTGCGTCAAACTCTGTGTCAATAAATTCCTTCAAATCTAGATTTTTTATTACACCATTCCATCCAAAGTCTTTAGTCTGAAAATAAGAATCCCAATGATTTAGTTTAGTATCATTTTCAGAAATAAATGAAATGAATTTTATATTATTTTCATTTACTCCAAATGACTTAAAAATATCTCTAAGTTTATCATAATTTTTATATTCACCAATGTTTAGAATTATACCAACATTTTGAATCTTATGCTTATTTATATTTGATGATCTATTTTCTAAGGCATTTTTAATAAATTTTCTTATTGATCTATTTTTAAAATATTTGATGAACATATTTGAAGATATTTAAAACAAAAATAGCTAATTTAACATTGATTTTAGTTATGAACAGATTTTCATTTCACATATTATCAATTGCTTTGTTAATTTATAGTTGTGTTAATAATAAAACCCATTATTCAAATATAGCTATCGATAATAAAATTATTAGTGATTCTTTAATTGTAAAGTTTTACATGCCTTTCAAAAAGAATTTAGATAATTCTCTGATGAATAAACCTATCTCCTACTCAAAAAAAAATTATAAAAAAAATGATGGTGAACTTAATAGTACCTTAAGCAATCTATTTGCAGATGCTACATATGAAGTGACAAATCAAATATTTAATAATATTTCGGGTGAAAATCTTGACATGGTGTTGTTAAATAACGGCGGAATCCGGTCAATTATTTCAAAAGGACCCATAAGTGAAAAAACTGCATACGAATTAATGCCTTTTGAAAACAGTATTGTTGTAGTAAAGTTAAAAGGAAGTTCAATAAAAAAAATGATAAATTATTTAAGTAAGTCAAGATTAGCACATCCAATAAATGGATTGAATATTATATTGAATAAAGATTACTCATTAAATTCAGCAAAAATAAATGGGGAGAATATTAATAATACAAAAACTTATAATGTAGCGACTACAGATTACCTTTTAAACGGAGGTGACAAAATGTATTTTTTGAGTGAATCAATAAGCACTGTTAATTTAAATTATAAGATGAGGGATGTATTAATTGATTATTTTAGAAAAGTGGATACATTAAAATTAATAATTGATAATAGATTTATTATAAAATGAACAGAAAAGAATTTATTGTAAATTCTATTTACGGATCTGCTGGGATTAGTTTAGGAATTAGTAATGTCAGTTGTGAAAAACATCGAGGAAAGAAAATTACAATTTTACATACAAATGATATTCATAGTCATATTGAACCATTTCCAAATGATCATTCTGAATATCCAAACAAAGGGGGTTTTGAAAGAAGATCGACTATAATAAATCAAATTAAAAAAGAAAATCCTAATACTTTATTGTTTGATGCTGGAGATATATTTCAGGGAACACCCTACTTTAACTTCTATGGTGGTGAAATTGAATTTAAATTAATGAGCATACTTGGTTATGATGCTGTCACTATTGGAAATCATGATTTTGATAACGGCATTGATGGTTTAAACAAGCAATTACCTAATGCAAAATTTAACATTATCTCATCTAACTATGATTTTAGAAATACAATTTTAGAATCAAAAATTAGTAACTATAAAATTTATAATAAATCAGGTATCAAAATTGGTGTTTTTGGATTAGGTATTGAATTAGAAGGACTTGTTTCCAAAGACTTATATAAGGAGACAAAATATTTAGATCCTGTTGAAATAGCTAATGATACTGCGAATAAATTAAGAGAATCAGAAAATTGTAATTTAGTTATTTGTTTATCTCATCTTGGCTATAAATATGAAAAGCTTCCAAAAAAAGTATCTGATTTGAATCTAGCCAAATCAACAAAAAATATCGATCTAATAATTGGCGGGCATACTCACACCTTTATGAATAAACCGGTAGTTGTAAAAAATAATGTTGGGAACGATGTATTGATTAACCAAGTTGGTTGTTTTGGACTATATCTTGGAAGAATTGACTTTTCATTTGACAACGATAAGAATAAGATTTTTAATTCAAATCTTTTGATGATTTAAATTATTTTTCTAAATCAACAAATCCTAACCAGAAATTAGATTAATTAATTCAGTTTCAGAGATTATTTTAATATTTAGTTTTTCTGCTTTTTCTTCTTTACTTGGCCCCACATTAGAACCAGCTAATAAGTAAGAGGTTTTTGAGGAAATAGATGATGATATTTTACCACCATTAGTCTCTATTAATTTCTTTATTTCGTCTCTTGAAAAGTTTGCAAAAATACCGGAGATTACAAAAGATTTTCCAAGTAAAATAGATGATGTATTTTTATGTGAATCATCTATTTCGAATTGAATATTATGACTTTTAAGTGAATTAATAATTTCTATATTTTTAGAGTTTAATGAAAATTCGATTATACTATTAGCAATTTTCTCCCCAATCTCATCTACTGAGATTAGGTCTTCGAAATCAGAATTCAATATATTATCAATATTTTCAAAATGCTTGGCAAGCTTTTTAGCTACTGTTTCGCCAACATATCTAATACCTAAGCCATATAATACTCTTTCAAATGGAATTTTTTTAGAATCTAGTATTCCATTTATTAAGTTGTTAGCACTTTTTTCAGCCATTCTTTCCAATCCTAAAACCTGATCAAATTTTAATTCATATAGTTCTGAATAATTCTTGATTAAATCAGAATTAACTAACAATGTAACCGTTTCTTGACCCAAACCTTCAATATCTAAAGCTTTTCTGGAGATATAATGTTGAATTCTTCCAATAATCTGTGGCTTACATCCATTATAATTTAAACAATAATGATTTGCTTCCCCCTCTATCCTATGTAATTTAGAACCACACTCAGGACAATATTCAGGAAACTCAAATTTTTCAGAATCCAAGTTCCTCTTTGAAATATTAACATTTGTAATTTTTGGTATGATATCTCCACCCTTTTCAACATATACGTAGTCTCCAATTCTAATATCCATTGTTTCGATGAAATCAGCATTATGTAAGGAAGCCCTTTTAACAGTTGTTCCAGCCAAATTTACAGGCTCTAAATTAGCAACAGGTGTGATAGCCCCAGTTCTACCGACCTGGAATGTTATACTATTTAATCTTGTTCCAGTATTTTGTGGTTTAAATTTATAAGCCATTGCCCATCTTGGGAATTTTGAAGTGAATCCAAGAACTTCCCTCTGATAGAAATCATTAACTTTTAAAACAACTCCATCAATCTCAAACGGAAGGTTTAATCTGTTTTTTTCCCAATATTCAATGAAATCAAATATTTCATTCAATGAGTTACTAAATTTATAATTATCATAAATATTAAAACCAAATGATTTAGAATTCTCTAAAAACTGGATATGATTATTAAATAATTTTGAGTCTTCTATAGAATATAAAAAACATTCTAGAGGTCTTCCCGATACTTCTTTACTGTCTTGAAGTTTTAAGCTACCAGATGCAGTATTTCTAGGGTTCTTGAAAGGCTCCTCACCATTTTCCACCCTTTTTTTATTTAGCTGACTGAATCCATCTAGAGGCATTACAATTTCACCCCTAGCTTCAAATTCCCCTTTAATATTCATTCTTAATTTTAACGGTACAGTGGGAATTGTTTTAACATTACTTGTAACATCATCACCTTTTACACCATCACCTCTAGTAACAGCTCTAAGAAGTTCTCCATCTTTGTATGTTAGATTAATTGAAACACCATCAAACTTTAGCTCACAGGTGTATTCAATAGGTGTATCAATGATTTTTTTCATTCTTTTCTCCCATTCCTTTAAATCCTCTAGAGAATATGAGTTGTCAAGAGAATACATTGGGGTATTATGAAATATAGTATTGAATGACTTGATAATATCACCTCCTACTCGTTGAGTTGGGGAATTAATATCAAAATGTTCAGGATTTTCTTTTTCTAGCTTCTCTAATTCTTTTAACATCATATCAAAA
>MDSV01135438.1_pt1 | contig 10227 bp, 4 predicted proteins | sample 810851 | NCBI WGS metagenome assembly MDSV01 (sample SAMN05326640, study PRJNA326480) | marine metagenome | isolation source: seawater | place: Atlantic Ocean: North East | collected 2012
ACCTATGTCAAAAGTCTCTTTCTGCCAAAATTCAAGCTGATTGATAGCCGAACTGCTAATAAAATTAGTGCCTACAAGCCAAGGTTGTTCTTCATACCATTTCCATGCCTTTTCTTCTGTCCATCGTCCAAACTGTTTGTCAATATGTGTATCACAAGATTTGATTAAAATTAATCCTGCAGTAAATACTAGTAACTTCGAAACGAATAATATTTTTCCCATTCAATTATTATTATGAGTTGTTGTTTTCAAAAATTATTTATCAAATTAATTTGTGTTTAACCAAACAGTCATCTCACCAACTTTTCTGTTAGCCCAGGCATAATAGGGTATCATTGTTATTTTCTTAGGGTTTTGTTGTTTTAGGATTGTATTTTTAGATAAGTAATTGATTTATAAAAAGTCTTAATTTTTTAAAGTTTAAATAGTTAAACTATTGAAATTTATAGATTCTAAAATTCGGAAAGAAACTAATCTTCTGATTGGGCTAGGCGGAATATTTGTCTTTGCTATTATTTTTAATACTCTTTTGTGGGCTAGGGTTAACAATACAGAAAAACACTTTTATCAACTGTTTTTTTCAAAATAAAGATATTAGAAAAATACTTAAGTAAAAATCTGATTATATTATTTGTGAATTTGATGATAGGAATGATGAATTTTTTTTGTAAAATTTAACTTATTAAAAGGAACTTGATTAAGTTCTCTTTTATTTTCGAGAACTTCGTACTTTTTATTGGGCTCTATATTAGTAAAAACTTGAGTTTTACCGTTGGGCCAATTAATTGAAAGTTTTTTAATTGATTTACTCTTACCCAAACCTATCTCTGACTGAAGGGAACTTGAGCCAAAACTTCCTCCAGTATTAATAGTTCTATATATCTTCTTTCCATTATCGAGTTCAATTGTCAAAAAAGATCCTATTGCACTACGATTCGATGACTTACCAATCAATTTAAAAACTACCCAATTATTGTTTGAGTTTGGATTTTCAAAACAGATATTTGGATAAGTATCCCCTTCATATGAACCTCCCATAACAGCATACAAATCTTGGTCCCCATCATTATCAAGGTCAGCAAAACCGACCCCATGTCCTTTTTGAATGTGGCCAAACCTACCAGTTAATGTTACCTCATCAAAGCGCTTTCCGTCTAAATTTCTAAACATTCTGTTGGGAATAGTTGATGTTAAATATGGCGAACCGTTTCCAATATAAAAATCCAACCAGCCATCATTATCAATATCTCCAAAATTTGAACCCATTGCATACATACTTATGTCTATATCAAAATCAATACTACTTTCGGTAAATGTCTCATTCCCGTTATTAATAAATAATTTTGATTTTTCTGATGCAACAAATCTGCCTTCAATTTCTTTCAAAAAATCTGCATTAAGATTTGATAGATTTCTAGAATCATAACTTGCAACAAAAATGTCATTAAATCCATCATTATTAACATCCCAAATCCAACACGGAAAACTAAAAGAAGGATCTTCAACACCTGCATTTTTTGAAATATCATTAAAAACTCCAAAGTTGTTTTTAAATAGAAAATTTTTTCCTCCTAAAACAGAAACAAACAAATCAGGCCATTGATCATTATTAATATCACCAAACACAACCCCTTTAATAAATCCATTGATTTTATTTAGATTATATTTTTTTGATTGCTCTAAAAACTTACCATTACCTTGATTAATGAATAGCTCACAAGGATTATATTCATTTCCAATAAACAGGTCCAAGTAGCCATCTTTATTTACATCAGCCCAAGATGCAGTTTGGGTTGGATAAAAAGACAATATTCCAGATGATTTAGTAACGTCAGTGAATGTGCCGTCTCCATTATTTCTAAGTAGTGAATTTGGATGATTTCCACTTGAGCCAAGCCAAGCCCCTCTTAAAATTAGAATATCTATGTGTCCGTCGTTGTTGTAATCGGCATGCAAACAGTTTAATCCACTTAGGATACCATTCAATCCTGCTTTAATGGTAACATCATCAAACCCAAAACCTGTGTTAAAAAATAATTTACATTGATCCTCCGTCCCATAGGAAGTTGTAAAAACATCTATCTTTCCATCATTATTAAAATCTTCTAAACACACCCCACCAGACAAGCCATTAACATCAATCCCCAATTTAGTAGCTATCTCTTTAAATGGAGGAAAATTAACTTTTTCATTATCAGAAACATATTTAACAAAATAATCTTTTGGAACCTCCTCTGGATATTCACCAATTGTCATGTGTGCAACATTCAATAACCATTTATACTTTTCGCTGGGATATTTTTTATAGATCTTTGTGAAAATTTCAATCGCTTTTTTGGAGCCCATTTTTTCTTTGTGTTGCCCTTTCTCTAATAATGGAATAATACAGGAGAATTCATTATGATTATTTGAACAATTAGTTATCTCTCCTAATCTAAAGTAAGCCATTCCAAGAGTCTCCATTAGTGGTAATTTAGTCATTATTAATTCATCATAGGAAGTATTATCATTTTTAATCCTGCCTTCAATTTCTTTAATACATTCTATGTTTCTTCCTCCTAGTAATAACTCATTACAATAGCTACTCCAAATCATGTATTTTAGTTTCTTAGGTGAATTAGGCATCAATTTTTTTAAATACTGTGCACGTTTATTATTCCAGTGTAAATATTTTATTGGGTTACTATCAGAATTAATTTTTTTTAAAACCTCAACCATTTGTTGTGTTTCGATATCAGTAAAATTCTTTAAAGAATTAGAATTTTCATTATTGGCACATCCTATCAGGATGGTCAAAGAAAAAAAAAGAAAATTTTTAAAATAAAATTTTAAAGTCACTTTGAGTATTAATTTGATTTAATGCCTCAGAGGGTGTTTCTGACGGTCTTAGACATACTTTATCCTCACATACATATACAAATGTTTTATCTTTAATGTGACGATCTTTAATTAATGGTAAATCACTAGGTTGATTACTAATTTGAAATAGTACATTTGGCAAATAATTTTTCTGAAGTTCCTTATTGAATTTATGAGCATCTGGGCCTACAATTACAATTTCCTTGTAAGAATAAGCAACTTTGGAGATTAATTGTGCCCATTGGGTATGATTACTTCCTTTTCCATCACAAAAATAAGTTGAAACTACATTAATCATTTCATTAGCTTTTTTACTGTAGTTTTCATTATCAAGAATAATCCCAAGCATCCAAAGATTCTCAGCCATGATTGAATTAGCAGAAGGGATAACATTGTCATCAATTGAAATGATTTCTGAAAAAATAACAGGATGTTTTGTAAATGTAAAAAACGGGTTTTGATTTGTTTTAAAGTTTTTAATTACTTTTTGAGTTAATTTATTACCCAGTTCTAAATAACTAATATTTCCTGTATTTTGATATAAGCCCAATGCAGCCCTAATTGTAAAGGCATAATCTTCCAAATTTGCTTCAATTTTTGGTTGATTAGCCTGAAAAGTATGCATAAGCTCACCTTTAGAGATCAAATTTTGTTTTAAAAAATTAAATGTCTTTTTTGCTTGAATAAGAAATTTTTCGTCACTAAAGGCTTCAAAAGAACTTAATAGCCCTATTATCATTTGTGCATTCCAAGATGTGATAATCTTTTTATCTACCTCAGGTAATGACCTCATTTTTTTTAATAAAGAAAATTTTTTTTCCCATGCTTTTACCTTGGTGTCCAGTTGAGCTTTAGTGATGGAATTTTCTTTAAGAAAAGTGTTTAAGTCATTTGTTTTTCTAAGATGATAATATTTTTTTTCGAGAGGGTTTTCTAAATTAATTTGATAATAATCTAAAATAATGTTTAGGTCCTGACCACTAACTCTCTTTATTTCATCAATGTCAAATATATAATAGTGCCCCTCTCCTTCTTTATTATCAGCATCAATCGAAGAAAAATACCCCCCTTTAGTATTTTCCATTTTCTTTTGAAGAAAATCATATGTCTTATATACAGTTGATTTAAAGAGAGGGGTTTTAAATTCTTTAAATGCATTTGAATAGAGACTCAAGAGCTGTGCATTATCATAGAGCATTTTTTCGAAATGAGGAATTTTCCATTCTGGATCAACAGTATAGCGATAAAAACCACCTTCTAAATGATCAACTATTCCGCTATTTGCAATCTTTTCAAGAGTATTCTTAAAATAATTTGTAATCTTTTTATCTTCATTAAGATTTTGATAATGTTGGATGTAATTTAACTTTGAAGGTGTTATAAATTTTTGATTTTGATTTTCACCTCCATTAATTAAATCCCAATTGGAATACCAAAAAAACATATCGTTTTGAAGTATTTCAGGATTAATTATCTCTGCTTCTTTGGTGTATTCAAAGTGGTTAATCTCTTGAATTCCTGTCTCTATTTTATCAGCAAATTTTATAAGTTGTATTTTATCTTTTTCATATACTTTTTGAATCTTACCTAAAACCTCAAGCCATTGATCTTTGGTATGATAAGTACCGCCATAAATTGGTCTACCGTCAGGTAAGCATACAACATTTAATGGCCAACCTCCTCTGCCTGTCATCATTTGAGTAGCAGTCATATAAATATTGTCTACCTCCGGGTTTTCTTCACGATCAACCTTAATGCTTACAAATTTTTCATTCATAAATAAAGCAACTTCAACATCCTCAAAAGTTTCTTTTTCCATCACATGGCACCAATGACAACTTGAATAGCCAATACTTACTACAAGTAATTTTTCATCTGTATTTTTTAGATTATAAAGTTTTTTATCCCAGCGTTGCCAATTTATAGGATTTTTAGCATGCTGAAGTAAATAATAACTTGATTCAAGGTTTAAATTGTTTTGGTTCATTTGAGAATACGAGGAAGAAAAAAAAAAAAGATAAAAGATTTGTAAAAGAACTAAATGATGCGAGGACATTTGTAACATATGCATAAAATGATTTTCAAAAATAATATAATTTAATGACATTTTAAAAGAGGACCTAATTTTGTTATGTGGGGCTTTAATAGATAAAAGTTTAAAATGATCCCCCCTTATTAATAAAATAAAAATTAATAAATCACAACCCGGCCTCTAAGACAATTGCAGTCTTTACCCACCTGTTTCTTAGGTGATTTCAAGTTTGGTTTATTCGCTTTATTATTGACTCATTACATTAAAAAACATCTAATACTTAGTAAGTCAAAGAGTGTCAAATTAAAGTTAAATTGATTGGAGATGTTGGTATAAGTTATTACTAAGGATATAATTTTAGTTTAGATAACATAGGGAGATTATAATCTAACCTAATCAATAATTAAAATATTTATTAGCTGATGGTATGTATTCGAAACCTCGATACCACTATAACGCATTACACACTTTCCTTTTAAGAGCAAAAGACATAATAGATAAGTAAAGTAGTAAGAAAAAGTAGAAGGTTTAAATTCTAAAGACTGATAAAAGCTTTTAAAATAAAGAGGCACTTAATAGTAATCGAAATTATATATTTTTTTCAATTCCAAACATAAAAAGTATTATAGTATTAATTTTATCTTTCATTTTCATCCGAAGTTCGTGAAAAGCTTTATTCATATGAGCTTCTACTGTTTTTATTGAAACATTTAAATAATCCGCAACTTCAATATACGTTAATCCATCCTTTTTGCAAAGTAAAAATGTCTCCTTGCATTTAGGAGGTAGATTTTCAATTTCATTGTTTAATATTTTAAGAAGTTTTTTGGTTTCATTTTCATCTTGATTATTAACAAAATTATTTAATCCTTCAAAATACTCCTTTTCAAAAATCATCATTCTCCCAGAGCCCCTAGTCTTATTAAGAAACTCATTGTAAACAGATTTATACAGATAATTTTTGAAATGTGTAATTTCGGGTAAAATCTTTCGACGCTCCCATATTGTTATCAATACGTTTTGAACAATATCCTTGGCTCCGTCATGGTCATTGGATAAACTGTATGCATAGAAACATAAAGGTTTATGATAATTATTCATTATGTATATCAATGCTTGATCATTACTCCTTTTTAGTTCTTTCAAAAGAACTAAATCATTTGTGAAGTTTTTTTTCATTGTGAGGCAATTTAATAATTTTTAAAATTAAAAAGCAATTAAACTTAGGGTATTAAAAATAAACTGTGTCTAAAAGAAGAACGTATACCAAATGAATCGAAAAATAGAAAAAATTATCATAAAGTACTTTGCGAGATCAGCATCAATTGATGAATTGGAAGCATTATCAAAGTGGATGAAAGACCCAATTAATGTTGATTGTTTTAGAGAATTTTCAGAAATAAATTACTTGGCAGACTACAGCTTAATTGATTTTGATTCTGAAAATGAAAAGCAAAAAACACTGAAAATGATACGTCAAAAGAGATTAATAAAAATTAATCCTCTTGGAATATTCAGATATGCTGCTGGAATTATATTGATTATTGGTTTAGGGTATTTGATAAAGGATCATAAATTTAAAACCCTAACCAATGATATCCCAAAAACAGTAAACACAATCATTGAGCCCGGTAGCAATAAAGCTACCTTGACCCTTGAGGATGGATCTCTTTTAATGTTAGCCAATGATCAAAAGTTAAAGACTCAAAATGCTGATAGTAATGGAGAGGTAATTACTTATAATTCCCCGAAAAAAAAATCAGATAAAATTCAATATAACTATTTAACCACCCCCAGAGGTGGGCAATATAGTTTGGTGTTGTCAGACAAGACAGAAGTTTGGTTAAATTCAGAATCTCAGTTAAAATATCCTGTAGCTTTTATTGAAGGTGAAACTCGTGAAGTTGAACTTATTTATGGAGAAGCCTATTTTGATGTATTTAAAATTTCAGATAATCAAGCTTCCAGGTTTAAGGTGCTGAATAAATCTCAAGTAATTGAAGTACTTGGGACCGAATTTAATTTAAAAGCCTACAAGGATGAGGATTATACATATACAACCTTAGTAGAAGGTAAAGTAGATATAAATCTTAAAAATGGGGATAAAAAACAATTATTTCCAGAACAACAGGCTAAATGGAATCCAAGCATTAATTCATTTTCTTTAAAAACGGATGTTAATATTAATAATGAAATTTCTTGGAGATATGGTATTTTCAATTTTGACGGAAAACCGCTAGTAGAAATCATGAAAACAATTTCCCGATGGTACGATATAGATGTATTATTTCTAAACAAAGAAATTGAGGAAACAGAATTTGTAGGAGTGATTAGGAAAAATAGAAATTTAGAAGATATCCTAATAAATATAAAAAACTTTGGAGTTATAAAAGATTATGAAATAAATAAAAAAACGGTAATTCTAAAATAAAGTCAAAGTAAGGATTACTGATTTAAATAAAAGGGAACGAAGCTTTTTGAACATTTGAGCTGTCTAGAGCTTCGCCCCTTAAGCATGTATCAATTAAATTATTATTAACTAACACAAAGACCAATATATGAAAATTAATGAAAAAATGGAATGTCGATTACTTAAATCGAAGCTTTCTCAACTAATTATGAAAACATTTATATTTTTATTTTGTACAACTGTTTTTAGTTTTAGTGTTGAGAACTCTTTTTCTCAGGAGAAGATTATCATTCAAAAAGATCAATTAGTATTGATTGATGAGGTGTTTAAAACAATCCAACTTCAAACAGATTTTGATTTTATTTACCCAAAAGGGTTTTTTGAAAGTAATTTGAAAGTTGAATTAAAAAAAGGAGAGATTTCTCTTGAAGATCTCATGAACATCTCTCTATCAGGAACGGGGCTAGGCTATAGAGTTTCTGAAAATAACACAATTATAATTGAAGAAAAACAAGATGTTGACTCTCCAGTTGTAAATAGTGAAGCTATACAACAATTTAAAATGTCAGGTAATGTAACGGATTCTGATGGAAATCCTCTTCCTGGAGCTTCTATTATTGAATCGGGAACAACAAATGGTACGACAACAGATTTTGATGGGAACTTTACATTAGATGTAAGTGACGAAAATTCAACTCTTGAAATATCATTTATTGGATTTGAATCACAACAAATTACCGCCAATATAAATGAAAGTTTAAACATTCAGCTTATTGCTTCAGTTTCAGGGTTAGATGATGTAGTAGTTGTAGGGTATGGTAGGGCTAAACTAAAAGATGTTACTGGTGCTATTTCATCCTTAAGGGGAGAAGCCATTGAAAATGTTCCTGTATCAACTGCTGAAAAAGCTATACAGGGTAGAGTTGCCGGTGTGCAGATCGTACGAAATGGTGGTGCTCCTGGTGCAGCTTCCTCAATAAGAATAAGGGGAACAGGCACTGTAAATAATGCAGATCCACTATACATTATCGATGGAGTTCCTACATCAGATATCATGGGAATCAATCCTAACGATATTCAATCTATCGAAGTATTAAAAGATGCTTCCGCTTCTGCTATATATGGTACTAGAGCTGCAAATGGAGTTGTAATTGTAACAACTAAAAGAGGGAGAAAAGGACAACTTGATGTATCGATCAATACTTACACTGGGATATCAAACGTAGTAAATACAGTTGATGTATTGGACGCTTCAACTTATTCAGAAATTAAAAGGGAGCGTTACGCCAATGATGGTATTCCAGTAAATCCTATTTGGCAAGATTCAAAATATCAGACTCAACGTACAAATTGGCAAGATGAGCTTTTTAACACTGGGGTCACCAGCAACATTGATCTTGCAGTTAGTGGAGGTAGCGAAAAGTCATCATTCCTGTTTTCGTTAGGATATTATGATGAAGAAGGTATTATTGAAAAGGCCAAATCCGACCGATTTAGTTTGCGAGTAAATTCTGATCACGTTGTTAATGATTGGCTAAAAATTGGGCAAAATTTGTCACTTTCTACATCAGAGAACAACGGATTTAATACAACTAGTGCGCAGAATGGTTTAATATTTAGTGCCATTAGATTCCATCCTGGTCTTCCAGTCAAGGACACTGATGGTAATTATAGTTCAAATCAGATAAGTGGAGAATTCGGGGATATCAACAATCCGTTGTATGAAGTAGATGTCATGGACCGATCAAATAGATTTACAAGATTACTTAGCAACGTTAATGCAGAGGTAACTATCACTAATGATTTACGTTTCAAGGCGAATTTTGGTTATGAAGCTTCAATTGTAGATAAAAGAGCTTTTTACCCGACGATTGCTGATCAGATAAGACAGCGAGCTAACAATGAAGCCCGGAGGAATTATGACCAAGGAACTTCATTCTTGATGGAATATTTCATTCAATATGACAAAATATTTGCCGACAACCATAGTGTAGGATTTGTTGGAGGATATACTGAACAATCATTCAATACTCAAGGATTTAGTGGAGTAGCAATACAGCTCCCTGATGAAGATCCAAGTCAGAGGTTTATGAGTACAGGGACGGCAAACGCAGCTGAAGAATATAAAACCGAAGACGGACTAAGATCCGTTTTTGGAAGATTAAATTATTCATACAAGGATACATATCTTCTTACTGCAACAGTGCGATCGGATGAGTCGTCAAAATTTGCTGAAGAAAATCAGCAGGGGATATTTCCAGCAGCTTCCGTAGGATGGAGGGTTTCCAATGAGTCCTTTTTTGAAGGTGTAACCTTTATGGATAATCTTAAACTAACCGCTGGATGGGGTCAATTAGGAAACCAGAATATTCCCGGTTTCCAGTATTTGGCCAGAATAGGTCGTGGTGCCAGATATTCATTTGGAGAAAATCAGGTTGTTGGGGCTAACCAAGTAAGTTTTGCAAACCGAGCTGTAAGTTGGGAAACAGTTGTAATGACTAATATTGGTGCATCGATGACTTTCTTAGATGATCGTTTAAGCGCAAACTTCAATTATTTTATAAAAGATACTGAAGATATGCTACTTTCTCCCCCAACAATTGGTTCACAAGGGACAACACCATCACCTTTTCTAAATATTGGTGAAATCAGAAATAAAGGTCTTGAGATAGAATTAAATTGGGCAGATTCTAAAGGTGACTTTACTTATAGCATTGATGCTAATGCTGCATTTGTTAACAATGAAGTCACCCAACTGGTAGAAGGAACGTTTTTAAGTTCAAGGCTTTACGGAAGACCCGCTCAAGAACTATCCCGTACATACGTTGGAAGTCCCATTGCCACTTTTTATGGATGGCGTGCTAATGGTCTATTTCAGACACAAGCTGATATAGATAGTCATGCCAAACATCCTGGAGCAAAGCCT
>MDSV01002892.1_pt1 | contig 10226 bp, 10 predicted proteins | sample 810851 | NCBI WGS metagenome assembly MDSV01 (sample SAMN05326640, study PRJNA326480) | marine metagenome | isolation source: seawater | place: Atlantic Ocean: North East | collected 2012
ATCTGTAAATTCATAATCCTCTTTATGTGCCTCATTATAATCTAATTTAGTTAGTAACGAATGCATACGAGCATGTGCATATTGAACATAAAAAACAGGGTTTTCACTACTTTGTTTTTTAGCAAGATCTAAATCAAAATCAATATGAGTATCCGCACTATTTTGGATTAAAAAAAAGCGAACTGCATCACTACCAATTTCGTCAATCACATCTGCTAACGCAATCATATCACCTGTTCGTTTGGACATTCGAACAGGTTCACCCGCTCGAAACAAATTAACCAATTGCCCAATAATAATGGTCAACTCAACAGCAGGCTTATCCTGCGACAAAGCTTTTACACAAGCTTCTAAACGTTTTACATACCCATGATGATCTGCTCCTAGAATATTAACTAACTGAGAATAACCACGTTGAATCTTAGTAAAATGATAAGCAATATCCACTAAAAAATAGGTATAAGATCCATCTGATTTTACTAAAACACGATCCTTATCATCACCAAACAATGTTGTTTTAAACCAAGTAGCCTCATCTTTATAGACCAAAAATGACTGTTTTTCTAATAATGCCAATACATCATCAATTAAAGAATCCTGATATAAGGATTTTTCTGAAAACCAAGAATCCAAACTAACCCCCATCGATGCCAAAACATCCTTTTGTTGTTGAATAACAACCGCGACAGGATCCTCTGAAGATTTTGCTAAATCATGAATATAATCACCCTGATAACCATTTTCTGGAATAGACTTATTATCTTTTACAGCAGCAACACTATCATAAAATAACTGAATTTGCTTACCTGCATCATTAACATAAAATTCTGACGAAAATGATTGCCCTGTATAAGCCAACAAACGACACATAACATCTCCCAAAGCAGCCCAACGACCATGACCAATATGAAGTGGCCCCGTTGGATTAGCCGATACATATTCAACTAAAATAGACTCAGAAAGCGTAGCAAAAGAAGGTTTTTTAGATCGAATCGATATGACATAAGAATAAAGATAGTCATCCGCCAACCTAACATTAACAAACCCATTAAGAGCTTCACAAAAACAAACCTTACGAACCTCAGCAATATCATTCAAATAAGCAACCAAATCATCCGCAATTTGAGCCGGTGACTGCCTTAATAATGATGCTAAACGAAAAGAAATAGGCGTTGAAAAATGACCATGATCAGCATGTTTAGGAATTTCTATTTCAATCCAATTAATATCAAAATCACAAGTTAAGTGCTTTTTCAAATAAACACCTAACAAATCTCTTAACTGTTGTTTAATCATTAGAAAATACTAAAGCAAGTTGTTTTTTTGCATAAGTTGTTTTAGATAACAAAGCAATCAACTGATCCTTTGTTAAATATTTATCAGGATAAAAATTATTATTTTTAGAAATCAAATTATTATTATAAGCAGCTTCCAAATACGGTCTACCCCAATGAGATGATGATACATCCCAAAAAGGAAACTTCTTACTAACGTTAGAATTCAAATAACCCTCATCAACAAGTGTCATAAACTTAACAATTGCAGCAATAGCCTCAATACGTGTCATAGTACGATCCGGATAAAATTGATTATCTTCAAACAAAGAAAACACATCATTCTCAATCAAGAAATATAAGTAATCCTTATCAACAGAATCATCCTCTAAATCTGTAATTGTAATAGATTCTGTTACACTTAAATCATCATTAGATTCAGTAATTGTAATTGATTCTGTTACACTTAAAGCATCATTAGATTCAGTAATTGTAATTGATTCTGTTACACCTAAATCATGTGTAGAATCATAATTAGCAAGCTTTTCTGAAATTAACGGATAAAAAAATGGATAAGAATTTACTATAAACTCATAGCGAGAAATACGCATCTTGGGCTGAAAATCATTAGCACCCATTAACAAATCTAGATAATTTAACTTAGCCGCTAAATCTTCAAGCCAGTGTCCCGATAAATCATCATAACCATGCAAATAAAGAATAGTAAACGTATTAGATAACTCATCTCGAGTAATCCTAATTGAATTAGCACCTGGTTCAAGTTTCAATGTATGAGAAAACTTTCCTAAAACATTTGGCGTAACTAAAAAAGAATCAATAGAAAAAGGTAAACTAGGAAAAACAAGACCTTCTAGTACCACCGTATCTTGATAGACAACGTCATTGGGCCTATGAGATAAAATATCTAATTGAAACGATTGAACATCTTTTGAATCTTCTAAAAAAGAAACAACTGGCTTTAAAAACTGCAATAAGCCATCCGTATCTTCACTATACCCTTGATCTAAATCATCAAACACTAAAAATACATCCTTAACAGCTTGCATATTACTAACTATATCAACAAAATCTAACAACGTAATTTTTTGATCCGGATTCAAATAAGACGATTGTTCAATTAAACCTGACTTTAAACTAGCAGCAATAAACTTTGAGGACCAATGATTACTTGAAAAATCATGAAACCCCAAATCACGATTATCTAGAAGATCTTTATTTAGAAATCGAGCTAATGTAACCAATAATTCTAATTTTGAAATAACGCGTTCTGGATAAAAATTACCATCTAAAAATTCTCCCATTAACTGATTATGTAAAACATAATTAACAGCATCATAATACCAATCATCTTCTAAAACATCATTTACAACATACAAGACTGTCTGAATATCATAACTAGAGTTAGAAAGAATCATTAAAAAATAAGCCAAATCAGCTCGAGTAACAACATCATCTGTCGATTTATCCTTAATAGAATAGAATAAATTCGAATTATAAAAATAAGTAACATCACGCTTTAACTCTACATTTTTCAATAAAAATTCAGGCTCATATAAATAATTCAATTTCTTTTCAAGAGTAATAAACTTATTATCTAACGTTGTAAACGTAACATAGATAACCTGCTTACCTAAATTAGTAAGCTCATAATTATAAGAGAAAAAACCATTTTGATCACAAGGAACCTGATGATCATTAACATAAACACGTCCTTTTAGTTTATTAAATCCTTTGATAATAATTCGGTCACTAAGGGTACTCGCAGCTAAATCAACAAAATCTACATATAAATACTGTTGATACTCAACCGGAATATTAGTGCCGGTCAAAGATTCTGAAAAACTATAAGCTCTAATAAGATCTTCTGAAACAATAGTAGACTTTGATTGATCCAATAATGGATCATTATCCGTATAATTAAAAGCAATTTGAGAAGAGTTAGAAATAACAGCTATATTTGATTCAAATTCAATATTCTGAGTATCGCCTAACCCAAAAATAAAGCCTTGAAAAAGAACTACAAAAGCAAAATGAAATATAAACCTATTAATAAACATATCACCCTCATAGATGGTGCCGAGAGGCGGAATCGAACCACCGACACAAGGATTTTCAGTCCTCTGCTCTACCGACTGAGCTATCTCGGCAAAAAATGGAGCCGACAGTCGGATTTGAACCAACGACCTACTGATTACAAATCAGTTGCTCTACCAACTGAGCTATGCCGGCTAGACATTTTTTAGAGTCAAAATAGTAAACAATTCAACTCTTTTTGTCTAGGCAAGATCATAAAGAAGCCTTAACAACCGCTCTGACAGGAGCTGGATACCCTTCAATCGTTTTTGAATCATCAGTAGAATCCAAAAAATTAACCAAAGAATGAGTTGACGACCATAATGTAGAACGCTGCTCATCAACAGTTGTTTTCGAAATATCTAACACATCAACACGTCCAAACCCAACCGATAACAACCATTGTTTTAAAATAGAAACAGTTGGAATACAATAAACATTTCTCATACAAGCATAGCGATCCACAGGCTCTAAAACGCTATCGTCATCACTATCCAAAACCAATGTTTCAATCACAAGAGTTCCAGCTTCATTTAAAACACGTTTCAAACTAGCTAACAAAACTAAAGGATCTTTTTGATGATATAACACACCCAAACATAACACATGATCAAAAACGGGTTTTAACTCATGGCAGTCTTGCCAACCAAGCGGTAAAAGAGCAATATTATGCTTCGGCATAAAAAAATTAATAAATAAAAATTGATAAACATACAATAAATGAGGATCCAAGCCAAAAGAAAACTTAGCTTTTTGTTCAGCTAAACGATATAAATAATACCCATTTCCACAACCAACATCCAACACCGTTTTATCAAAAAAATTAATATCAGCAGCAATTCGATCCCATTTAAGTTGAGATTGCCATTCTGAATCAATCAACAAATCACCCAACTGAAAAGGACCTTTTCGCCAAGGTCTTAAATAATAAGCAAGATCATCAATAGCTTGTTGAGAAATACCAGCTTTAAACTGAGAACAAACAACCCCATTCTCAGATAAAGATAAAACACCATCTGATACGTCACATACTTGTAACTGATCATAAAATTTCTTCGTAGCGTTATTATCAACATGAGATAAAATTTTACTAGTTATACTATTAAAAATATCCTGATTAACAAAATAAGAACTAAAATCTACTGAAAAAGTATTAATAAACAAATCATTTAAATAACTATTATTATCCATAACAAATTGATAAACATAACACTATTAAAGAATTTCTTACATGAGAATAAATAAAGCCTAGAGTAATAAATATTTTTTTCCATTGATAAACAAGTTATAATATTTTACTGTAACATCTATGAAAACCTTAATTTTTTCTACGACACATCACAAACAAAGTAAACCAGACACAATCGCAAAATTTTTAGCTAACCAATTAGAAACCCTCAATATTAAAAACCAATATATTAATGTAGGTGATCTAAATTTACCAATGTGCGATGGCTATGAATGTTATAAAAACGAAACCGTCATCAAGCTTCAAAAAGAAGTCAATGAAGCCAATAGCTTTATTATTTGCTCCCCTATTTATAATTATGATTTAAATGCCATTGCTAAAAACTTAATTGAATTATGCGGACAAGGCTTTCAGGACAAAGTAATAGGGCTCGCCGTAACAGCCGGTGGTCAAAAAAGTTATATGGCCCCCCTAAGTTTTATCAACTCATTATTAATTGATTATCGTTGTATCATCGTTCCACGTTATGTTTATGCCACATCAGATGCATTTAATGAGGATAATACAATAATCGATGAAACCATTCAAAAAAGACTCACATCATTGGCCGAATCATTAACAACCATAACACAAAAGTTACAATAAAACGTATGACATCCAAATCAAATAATCAACACACAACAGTATGGGGAAAATGGGATGTTTTATTAGAAACAAAGTATTGTAAAGTCAAAAAAATTACTGTAAATCCCAACCATCGCCTGAGTTATCAAACACATCAAAAACGACAAGAACAATGGACTATCGTTCAAGGAACCGCCACTATCATTTTAAATGATAAAAAACATCTATTAACGGTCGGTGAAAGTATTTTCATCCCAAAACAAACTCCACATAGAATTGGAAACACCACAGAGATCCCATTGATATTTATTGAGGTTCAGACAGGTAGCTACTTTGGAGAAGATGACATTATAAGACTTGAAGATGATTATAATAGACAATAAATCCTATAAAAACGATTTATTATTAAACTGATTCATAGCATCACGATCCCCATTCACAAAAAATGTATCAAAAAAATTAACACAGGCAGCTGTAATCGATGAAACAGAACACCATTCATCTTTAGTAAAAGATTGCAACACAAAGTCCTTTAAACTATAAGGTGTTGCAACAGGACCAATACCAACACGTAAACGAGCAATATTAGAAGACCCCAGTTCTTGAATAATAGACTTCAATCCATTATGAGTTCCCGCACTTCCCTCAGCTCGATAACGAATCATTCCGTAATCCAAATCAATATCATCATAAATAATAATTAAATCACTCGCATCACATTTATAAAATGTAACAAATTCACGAACAGCATGCCCCGAATGATTCATATAAGTTTGTGGTTTTAAAATATGTATATCTTGATTATATCGTTTTGTAGAAACATATAAAGAATTATATTTTTGTTTTTCTCCCTCTAAATCCCAAGAAGAAATTAAAGCATCAGCAACCAAAAACCCCATATTATGGCGAGTTTTTTCATATGATTTTCCAGGATTACCTAAACAAACAATACATTTCATATAATAAAGATTATAAACAACTCAGATAGGCTTAACAATAAATTTAATAAATAAAATATCTTGTATTAAGTTATAAAACTAGAATAAAATAGAATTATGACAAATGCATTTTGGGATGACATTTTTAAATACTCCAAAAAAAAATCTGATATACAAATTTTAGAAGACATACCCGTCTTTAAAGGTTTGTCACGTTTTGAACTTAATAAAGTAGCAAAAATGTTACATTTACGTTCTTATAAAAAAGATGAATATATTTTTCATGAAAAAGAACCTGGTGAAAGTATGTACATTATAAAATCAGGAGAAATATTAATTACAAAAAATAAAAATCAAAAAGAAACCGTTATTTCAAACTTAACAGAAGGAAGTTTTTTTGGAGAAGTATCGTTAGTTGATGAAGACGTTCGATCCGCAAATGCAAAAGCCATAACAGATAGTGAAGTACTTGGATTTTTTAGAGCAGATTTAATGAATTTAATTGATAGAAATCCACGCCTAGCATGTTTCATCTTATACCAATTATCAACAGTAATTGGTAAGCGGTTACGATTACAAACTGAAACATAAATTTATGAATTCAGCGTTCCCCTACTTTACTAAAATACAAAAAATAATATTATTTAGCATTTTAGCAATCATTTTAATTGCTATCTTTAATTACTTAGCAGAACTAATCCCACCCTTTTTATTTGCATTCATTTTTTCCTATTTACTAAGCCCATTAGTAGATCGTTTAGAATTTATTTTTCAAAAAAGAATTTTAGCTGTTATCGCCCTCTATATTGGAATTGCCATTGGTATCATTTTCTTATTTAATTATATAATTCCCCCATTAGTAAATGAGTTTAACGAATTAACATCTAATCTTCCTTTTTACGGATCATTTATCAAAGAATGGTCAATTAACCTAAAAAACAACGTAGAAACAAATTTTCCAATCATACAACAATTAAATATATTAGATAACATTCAAAAACAAATACAAACAATCATCTTTGATTTAGCACAACGAATTCCAAAACTATTTTTCTCAACATTCTCAACGATATCTTACCTACTCTTAATACCCGTTATTTTATTTTTCTTTTTATTTCAAGGTCCTGATATAAAAATGTCATTTTTCAGAATTATCCCTAACAAATATTTCGAAGTGCTAATTTACTTATTTTATAGTATAGGAAATAAAATCGGAAATTATCTAAGAGGAATTTTTATCGAAACACTAATTGTAGGCTCTTTATCATTTATCATACTGTTAACACTAGGGGCTAATTACTCTGTATTACTAGGAACCTTAGCCGGTATTATGAACTTAATCCCATATTTAGGGCCTGTCTTTGGTGCAATTCCTGCTATTATTGTTTTATATCTACAATTTAAATCCTTAAATATAGTTTTATATATCATCATTGGATTTGGTCTTATTCAAATGATTGATAATATCGTATTAAAACCCATTATTTATTCACAAAGTGTTGATATCCACCCGCTAGCTATTTTTATATTTTTACTCATTGGCGGTATGGTAGCTGGTGTATGGGGATTAATTTTAGCTGTTCCTATAGCTGGTATATTAAAAGTAGGTATATCTATCTTAGCTAAAGAAATTAAATTTAGAATTAAATTTAATAAAAGTCTAGAATCCTTAAATCTAAATAAAACACCGTCAAACTAATCACCCCATTCCTATTAACTCCATTTTTATTTATAATACAAGTATGGAAACTATCCAAGATGAATATAAATCAACGCTAGAAAACATCACCAATCAAATTGATGCAATGATATACGAAATAGAAAATTTTTATTCTGACGGCCCTTTAAAAACACCATCAGAGTATAAACATGATTCATTTCCGATTATTAGACGTTTAAAAGAAGCTAAAAAATTAAGTGAAGAATCCTTAATGATGTTAAACACAAAATCATTTGCTAAATAAAAAAGCTTTTTAAAGTTGATTTTTGACGCTTTATTAATCGCTTAGCAGACATACGACCTCTAGCCATAAGCCGTCTTGTTTTATAATTATAATGTGTCGTAAACCCCTCTACTTCCTCACCTTGGCGCATTACAATACTAGCTGTTTTATCACTGGATAATACCTGAGAAGGAAAAATACTTCGATACCCCGACATAAAAAAACTAATCACACAAGCAATCGTTGCATAAGGCGCTATTGTCGCTCCAAATAATTCAATCGCTAAAACACAAGCTGCTAAGGGTGTATTAGCAGCTCCTGCTAAAACACTAACAAAACCAAACGCAGCAAACATAGATCGATCCATTGCAAAAAAATCAGCAAACAAAACACCTGCTGTAGATCCAATAAAAAATAGTGGGGTTAACACACCTCCACTACCACCCGCCCCTAAAGTTAACGATGTAACAAAAATTTTAATTAAAAAAGCATACCAAACAATCGTTTGACCTGATAAAGACCGATCAATAACATCAATACCTAACCCTAAATAATCAGTTGAAAATACATAACCTATTAAAATGATAATCACCCCCGAAACAAACGTTTTAAGAGATGGCAAAATAGAAATAGATTTAATCTGTTTATGAACCAAACTCATAACTTCAATAAATAAAACCGATACTAAACCAAAAAATAAACCTGATAAAACCGTTAATAATAACAATTTAATATCAAATACCTGAGAAACACTCATTAAATAATTATGGTAATCCAACCCCATCGCTTGTGCAATCTGAAAGCTTACCATTGCTGATACTAAAGCAGGTAGTAAGACACTATAAAGTAATTTGCCCATAAAAAGAACTTCAACACTAAAAATAGCGCCAGCAATCGGTGTTCCAAAAACAGCTGAAAAACCAGCACTTACTCCACAAATCACCAACTTCTTTCTATCTTCAGTATTAAATTTAAATAAACGGGATATACCAGAGGCCATCGCAGCACCAATTTGAGCACAAGGCCCTTCTTGACCAACCGATCCACCAAACACAATCGTAGAAATCGTTGTAAACAACTTAACCGGTACAACACGTAACCGAATCTTTCCCTGATCTTTATGAATTGAGCGAATTACCTTTTCTGTACCATGACCTTGAGCATCAGGCGATAACGACTGCGTAACTCCAGCTGTCATAACTAGCACAAAAGGAAGTAAACAATAGTAATATGGCATAACATGAACAAAAGCCATAGCTAAATGAATCGTTTTAATAAATAAAGTGATAGCGCCTCCCACAAAAGCACCAATAATACTGGCTAAAATAATCCATTTAACAATGCTTAATGTAAGAATAGATTCTTCTGTAACGGTATCTAATGTTTTACTTTTCATACTATCTCCAATGAACTTACATTATACTTAGTTATCGTAATAAGAAAACAAATAATTTCAAAAATACACAATAAAGCATAAAAGAAAACAAAAAATGATAAAAATAACTAAAACAAACGATGGTTCCTATACGCTATATTCTAGTCATCACGATGAACTCTACCATTCAAAACATGGAGCACGAACAGAGTCTGAATATGTATTTATTAAAAACGGTTTAAAAAAATGCCATCACTACAAAGAAATATCTATCTTGGAACTTGGTTTTGGTACAGGTCTAAATAGTTTACTAACATACCTAGAATCCAAACATCAAACGATCCTTTATACTAGTATCGAAGCATATCCCTTACCAAATACGACACATAATCAATACTTAGAAACATTGCCAAAAAAAGAACAAAATAGCTATCAGTCTATTATTAAAGCACCCTGGAATAAACATCATGACATAAGCACTAATTTCACTTTACACAAACAAAAATCACTATTTCAAACAATGAAATTAACAACAACCTATGATTTAGTATATGCAGACGCGTTTAGTCCTCGTAAACAACCAGAATGCTGGACTACAGACATTTACAAAAAAATATATAATCACATGAACCCAAACGCCATCCTCATAACATATTGTTCACAAGGCATATTTAAAAGAATGTTAAGTAAGTTAGGATTAACTGTCCAAACCTTACCAGGCCCCCCTGGAAAACGAGAAATGACACTAGCAACAAAACGTTAATCTTAAGGAAAATTCATATCAAGAAT
>MDSV01183701.1_pt1 | contig 10226 bp, 6 predicted proteins | sample 810851 | NCBI WGS metagenome assembly MDSV01 (sample SAMN05326640, study PRJNA326480) | marine metagenome | isolation source: seawater | place: Atlantic Ocean: North East | collected 2012
AGATGGAGCAGGGGGAATGTTTTTTTGAGCATAAATTTGAAGAACGAATGCAATTCCTCCAGATAAAATACCTGCATACAAGATTTGCAATTTTTCTTTTAAAATATTTGACCAAATAAAATCTTCAAAAATTAAACTTACAATTAATGATAATAGAGCGACTATAAGAGTTTGAATTGTTCCGATGGTAAGCGGAAGATTATAGTTTGTAATAATCTTTCCAGTAAATATAATATGAGTACTCCAAAAAAAAGCACCCATTATTACAAGGCCATCACCCAGTCTAATAGTTGCGCTATAAAAATTAGTCAATAAATAGCCACCTATTACGCATAAAAAAACTGAAGGCCAGATACTCCAATGAATAGGCTTTCTATATAAAAAAAATATTATAAATGGTACCATGGGTACATAAAAAATAGTGAAAAAAGCTGCATTAGCTACATCCGTATACAATAAAGATACTTGTTGTAATGCTGATCCTAAGAACAAAGATACACCAATTAATATTGATAAATTTAAAAACATTTTTTTATCTTTCTTAATTGATTTTGAAAAATTTTTACTCTCAAAAATAAAAGCTAGAGGAGCAACAGCTAAACATCCAACAAAGAATCTCACCGCATTAAATGTGAAAGGCCCTATATCATCCATGCCTGTATCTTGAGCTATAAAAGTAGTTCCCCAAATAAAAGTACATAATAAAGCACTTAATAATGAAACTGTTTTTGTCATAAAAATATTTATATAGCTAATTTATAAGCAAAATTTTCTCCCAGATTTTCTTTAAGTTCATTGTTAAATCTAGCAGCTTCTGCACCATCTATTATTCTATGATCATAAGATAAAGAAAGTGGAAGTATTATTCTTGTTTTAAATTTACCATTGATAAAAACTTGTTTTTTTTCAGATTTACCAATTCCCAAAATTGCAACCTCAGGATAATTTATAATAGGGGTAAAAAATGAACCCCCAATTCCTCCTAAACTAGTGATTGTCATTGATCCACCAAATAATTCTTTTTTATCAATCTTAAGTTTTCTACATTGTTCACTTAAATTTTTTAATTCTTCACTGATTAAAGAAATATTTTTATTATTTGTGTTTCTAAGCTTTGGAACCATTAAACCGTGTGATGTATCTACAGCTATTCCAATATGATAATACTTTTTAACTGTCATTTTTCCTTTTTCAATTTCATCAATTGAAGAATTAAAATTTGGGAATTTTTTTAAAGAAGCCGTTAATGCTTTAATTATAAAAGCTAGAGGAGTTATCTTTTTTTTTTCTCCAGTATACATATCGGTAAGGGAATTTCTAAATTCTTCCATTTCAGTGATATCAGCTTCATCATGATTAGTAACATGTGGAATATTTGTCCATGAATTCATCAGATATTTTGATGAAAGTTTTTTGACTCTTGGAATGTCTTTTATCTCTGTTTCTCCAAATTCTGAATGAGAATAATCTAATCTTATATGATCACCTTTTTTGATTTCGTCATTTATATTTTGAGAAGATTTAGTTGAAACAAATAATTTTATATCTTTTTCAGTAACTCTTCCTCCTCTTTCGCTTCCTATAACTTTATTTACATCTAATCCAAGTTCTCTTGCAAATTTTCTCGCTTTTGGTGAGGCTGACACTAATTTTGAAAAATTTTTTTCAGACATATTATAATTTAGTTGGCATTGGCTTATCACTATTAATTTTATATTTTTTTATTGCTTCTGAGGCATATTTAGATGGTAAAAGCTGCTCTTTTGATAATACACTTAACCCATAAAACACTACATGTTCTTTATCAATCTCAAAAAATTTTCTTAAATTTTTTCTTGTATCACTTCTTCCAAATCCATCTGTGCCTAAAGAATAAAAACTTTTTTTTGTATAAGGTCTTATTTGATCAGAGTTCATTCTCATATAATCTGAAGCGGCTAATATAGGTCCCTCTGTTTTGTTTAAACATTTTTCTACATAAGATTTTTTTGGATCCTTATCGGGATTTAAAAGATTATATCTTTCTGTTTCTAGGCCATTTTTTCTTAATTCATTAAAACTTGTTACGCTCCAAACCTCGCTATCAATTTTATACTCGTTCTGTAATATTTCAGCTCCAGCAATCATTTCTCTTAAAATTGCACCCGATCCAAGAAATTGTATTTTTGTTTTTTTATATTTATTAAAATCTTTAATTTTATACATACCTTTGAGAATTCCTTCTTCACAATTTTTATCTTTTGGCATTTCTGGATGTGTATAATTTTCATTCATAGTAGTAATGTAATAAAAAACATTTTCATTTTTTTCATGCATTCTCTGTAAACCATCTCTAAAAATTACAGCTAACTCATAATGATATGTTGGGTCATATGAAATACAATTTGGTATTGTGGATGCTAATAGATGACTATGTCCATCTTGATGCTGTAAGCCCTCTCCAGCCAATGTAGTTCTTCCAGCTGTAGCACCAATCAAAAATCCTCTAGATTGACTGTCAGCACCTGCCCATGCAAAATCTCCTATTCTTTGAAATCCAAACATTGAGTAAAATAAATAAATTGGAATCATTTCTATATCATGATTTGTGTAAGAAGTGCCTGCAGCTATCCAAGAAGACATTGATCCTGCTTCTGTAATTCCTTCCTCCAAAACTTGACCACTTTTTTTTTCTCTATAAGAACTTAATTGAGCTGCATCCTCAGGTTCATACTTTTGCCCTTCATGAGCATATATTCCTACTTTTTGAAAAAATCCCTCCATACCAAATGTTCTTGCCTCATCTGGAATAATCGGTACCAACCTTGGAGCTACATTTTTATCTCTAAGAAGATTAGTCAGCATTCTTACCAAAGCCATTGTGGTAGACATCTCTTTCTTTCCTGTGGACTGTTTCATGTTATCAAAAATATCTTTTGAAGGTGCCTTTATAGGTTTTGAATATGTAGTTCTTTCAGGAATAAAGCCACCAAGTTTTAGTCTTCTCTCTTTAATATATTTAATTTCATTTGAATTTTGATCAGGTTTATAATATTCAATATTTTTTACTTGTTGATCAGTTAATGGAACATCAAATCTATCTCGATAATACATTAGGTCGTCTATATCTAATTTTTTAGTTTGATGTGTTGTATTTACGCTTTCTCCACTTTTGCCCATACCATAACCCTTTATGGTTTTAGCAATTACTACTGTTGGACTTCCCACATTTTTTGAGGCTTTATCATAAGCGGCAAAAACTTTATGTGGATCATGTCCACCTCTATTTAATCTCCATATATCTTTATCAGATAAACTTGAAACTAGTTCTTTTGTTTCTAAATATTTTCCAAAAAACTTTTCTCTTACATAAGCACCGTCTCTCGCTTTCATTGCTTGATATTCGCCATCAACTGTTTCATTCATAGTTTTAACTAAATGACCAGTCTTATCATTTGCAAGTAAAGAGTCCCAATAAGATCCCCATATAACTTTAATTACATTCCATCCAGCTCCTCTAAAAATTCCTTCTAATTCCTGTATAATTTTTCCATTTCCTCTGACTGGTCCATCCAGCCTTTGTAAATTGCAATTAACTACAAAAATTAAATTATCTAATTTTTCTCTTGCTGCTAATCCAATTGCACCTAAAGACTCAGGCTCATCCATTTCACCATCTCCTAAGAATGCCCAAACTTTTCTTCCTTCATCTTTTATCAATCCTCTATTAATTAGATATTTCATATATCTCGCTTGATAGATCGCTAACATTGGTCCAAGTCCCATTGATACTGTTGGAAATTGCCAAAAATTTGGCATTAACCAAGGATGAGGGTAAGAAGATAATCCTCCAGGATTAACTTCTTGTCTAAAACTATCTAATTGTTTTTCACTAAGTCTACCCTCGAGAAAAGCTCTAGCATACATGCCTGGGGCACTATGGCCTTGAAAATAAATTAGATCTCCTCCAAATTTATTATTTTTTGCTCTCCAAAAGTGATTCATTCCTACATCATAAAGAGTTGCTGCTGATGCAAACGTTCCTATATGACCTCCTAATTCTGGAAATTTTTTATTTGCTCTTACAACCATAGCGGCTGCATTCCATCTAATTAAAGATCTAATTCTTCTTTCTACATTCTGATCTCCATTAGATTTAACCTCTGCTTCAGGTGGAATTGTATTAATATAAGGTGTAGTTTGTGTATGAGGAATATTTGCTCCTTCTCTATAAGCTTTGTTAATTAATTCTTTTATTAAAAAATGAGCTCTTTCCTTACCATCTTTTTCAACAACTGCAGATAAAGATTCTAACCAATCTTGTGTTTCTAATGGATCAATATCACTATCATCTGTCACTTGAATTTTTAGTGATTCTTTTTTAGAAGATTTTTCTTTATGAATTATTTCTTTCTTTTTTTCAACTTTTAATACTTCTTCAGCTTGTTTAATAATATTATCTGTATCCTTTGGAATTTCTTTTTCTGGTGTAGCTTCTTTAGGGGAGGTGATAGATAACAATAAATCTCCTTTGGAAACTTTGTCTCCCACTTTAACACTTATTAAATCTATTTTTCCAGAAACAGTTGAGGGAATTTCAACACTTGATTTATCACTTTCAATTGTAACAACTGGATCATTTATCTTAATTTGATCTCCAGTTTTTACTAAAAGTTCAATAACTTCAACATTTTCAAAATCTCCTATATCTGGGACAACTAATTTTGTAGTCATTATATTAAGTAGCTTTATATACCTAAAAATAGATATATTTTATATATTTTTACCACATTTAAAGCTCTTTTTGGACATCCTTATTTGTCACTTATACATAATGTTAAAATTTATATTAAAAAGAATAATTAATTTAAAAAATCAACAAAGTTTAGATGCTAAACTTTGGATTCAAAGAGCTCTACTAGTTAAAAAATTTAAAAGAAATCCTTTTTAATTTCTTTCAATACAGATAGCTATACCCATACCACCCCCAATGCATAGCGTAGCGCAGCCTTTGGCTTTGTTTTGCCTAATCATTTCATGTATCAATGTTACTAAAATCCTAGCTCCTGATGCACCAATAGGATGACCTAATGCTATAGCTCCTCCATTGACGTTTACAATCTCATTTGGAATTTTAAGATCATTAATTACTGCAATACTTTGAGCTGCAAAAGCTTCATTAATTTCAAATAAATCAATATCCTTAGTATTCCATCCTGCTTTATTTAATGCCATCTTAACAGCTGGTATTGGACCAAGTCCCATCAAAGACGGGTCAACACCACAGGTAGCCCACGATACTATTTTAGCCAAAGGTTTTATAGATCTTAGTTCAGCTTCTTTTCTAGACATTAATATTGTTGCTGCCGCTCCATCATTTATTCCAGATGAATTTCCTGCTGTGACAGTTCCATTTTCTTTAAAAACAGTTTTAAGCTTTTTAAGATCTTCTAATTTTAAATTAGTTCTTGGGTGTTCATCTTTATCAAATAAAACTTTTTTATTATTAATATTAATGTGAAATTTAATTAACTCTTTTTCAAACTTATTTTCATTAACTGCTTTTTGAGTTTTTTTTTGAGAATTTAGAGCAAACAAATCTTGAGTATCTCTAGAAATTTTATATTTCTCAGCTACATTCTCTGCAGTTACTCCCATATGGTAATCATTAAATGAGTCTATAAGTCCATCATTAATCATCGTATCAATTAATTTAGTTTCAGATAGTTTTTTTTCTTCTCTATAAAATATTGTGTGTGGAGCTCTTGACATATTTTCTTGACCTCCTGCCACTATAATTTTATTTTCCATTAAATTTATTGATTGATATGCAGAGACTATAGATCTTAATCCTGATCCACATACTTGATTTACAATATGTGCTGGTTTTAAAACTGAGACACCAGCCTTTATAGATGCTTGTCTTGCTGGATTTTGGCCTAATCCAGAGGTAAGAACGTGACCCATTATTACTTCATCTACATCATTACCGTTTAATTTTGAATCTATAATAGCCTCTTTAATTACTAGAGCACCTAATTTATAGGCATCTAAACCTTTCAAAGATCCTTTATAGGTTCCTATAGGTGTTCTTAAGGCTGTTGTTACAACTACATCATTTAGTTTTTTACTCATTGCTAATACAACATAATATTTTATAACTTAATTTAAATCAAAAACTTTGATATAATTATCAAAATTGTCTAATTAAGGACCGCTGGCCAAACTGGATAAGGCGCTCGGCTACGAACCGGGAGATTCCAGATTCGAATTCTGGGCGGTCCACCAAGAAAAGAGTAAAATATGTTTAATTGGCTAAATAAATTATCTTTACAAAAAGCTGTAATCTATTTTTTTTTCATTATATTTATGATTTTATTAACTTTCACTTTTGTATTATAAAAAATTATGAGTAATAAATTTGAACAAATAAGTGTTAAACCCGGTTTTATGAAACACAATGGTGGAGTTTTGTTCAGAACTATATCTGAAACAGAATATGAATTTAAAGCAAATATTAATGAAAACCATCTAAATGCAGCTGGTATAACTCATGGTGGTTATTTATCTGCTCTCATCGACGCAGGAGCTGGGACTGCAGCTCATAGGGCGGCAGGTAATGAACCATGCGTAACTATCTCTCTAGATCTAAAATTTATTGGAGCCTCAAAAATAGGAGACGAAATAACAGGTTTTACAAGAATTTTAAAAAAAACAAAAACTTTAGTGTTTTTATTTTGTGAATTATATTGTAATAAAAAAATTATTACTACGGCATCAGGAGTCTGGAAAATTATTAAAATTAAATCTTAACTTAACAATCTAGATAAAGAAGATAAAATTCCATAACCAGATAATTCAATAGCTATAACTATTATTATCAAAATTATAACTTCCTTGTTTATTTTCATAATTTTTATTTCCTTATATAATTTAGATATCCAAATATTATCAAAAATAATATTGCTAAAGGATAAACAATTACTTTATCAGGTCGATCAGAGTTTTCTATTTTAAATTCACTTATATAATCTCCAGTTTCAAAGCCACTTTTTTTTGCTTTTCCATTCCATTTTAAAGATTCAACAACTATTCTAGTTTCTTCTTTTATTAAATTCATTCCATATTTTTCCAGGTTATACTCAGCCTCAAAAGTACCTTTGCTAATTACAAATAATTTATATCTTTCACCATATTCACTTGGCCTAGTAACTTTAAATCGAACTTCTTTGTTTGGTTCTAATTTAATAAGATGAATTTGATTTATATCTTTATAATTATATTTAGGATAAAATTTATTAAGAACAAATTCAGGAGATAATAAAGAAATAGAAATTATCAGAAAGACAATTATTTCATACCACTTTAATCTATTAACAAACCATCCTTGTGTTGCTGAAGTAAAAACTAATATCCCAATCAAAGAAGTAATAATTACAATAAACCCATGCCATATATTCTCGATGCCTATCAATAATAATTCATGATTAAATAAAAATACAATTGGAAGTATTCCAGTCCTTAAGCTGTACCAAAATGCTTGAACTCCAGTTTTTAATGGGTCTCCTCCAGAAATAGCTGCAGCAGCATATGATGCTAATCCGACTGGAGGAGTCACATCTGCCATAAGACCAAAATAAAAAACAAATAAATGAACTGCAATTAATGGAAATATAAAACCCGATGCATTCCCTACATCAACTAAAACTGTTGCCATTAAAGATGCTACTACAACATAATTTGCAGTGGTTGGTAAACCCATTCCAAGTAATAGACATAATATAATCGTTAAAAATAATAAAATCATAACATTATCTTTTGCAATAGACTCAATTACAATTATCAAATTTGTGCTTAAACCAGTAGATCCAACTGCGCCGACTATTATACCGGCTGTGGCAATTGCTATCCCAACACCAACCATATTTAAAGCACCTTTTTCAAATCCTATGATAGTTTGATTAAACCAAACCTTTAATCCATCTATATAGTTATTCTCTTTAATTATTTTATTAATTAAATTTACGATTATAAGTGAAATTGTTGCATAAAAAATTGAATATGATGCGGTAAATCTTAAATATACCAGCATATAAATCAATACAAATATTGGAATTAAAAAATGTAATCCAGATAAAAAAGTTTTTTTTAAATTTGGCACATCTGAATCTTCCATTCCTTTTAAATTTAATTTTAAAGCCTCTAAATGTGATATATAAAATAATGCTATATAAGAAATAATAGCAGGTAAAAATGCATGTTTAACAACTTCAAAATATGTGACTCCAATAAAACTGGCCATAACAAATGCAGCTGCCCCCATCACTGGTGGCATTATCTGTCCATTAACAGATGAAGAAACTTCAATTGCTCCTGCTTTTTCTTGAGAGAAGCCAGTCTTCTTCATGATAGGAATTGTAAAAGTTCCAGTTGTAACTGTATTTGCAATTGAAGATCCTGAAATTAAACCAGTCATTCCAGAACCAAGGATAGCGGCTTTTGCGGGACCTCCTCGCATTTTTCCAACCATTGCAAATGCTAAATCAAGAAAATATTTACCACCTCCTGCAGTTTCAAGAAGTGCTCCAAATAATACAAATAAAAAAATAAAATCAACTGATACTCCAATTGGTATTCCAAATATTGCTTCTTGATCTAACCATTGAAAACCTACTAATCTATTTAACGATAACCCTCCATGAGAAATAATTTCTGGTGCATATCTTCCAAAATATGAAAACAATAAGAAACAAATTGCAATAATTACCAAAGGCAAACCAATAGCTCTTCTTGTTGCCTCTAAAAGAATCAAAATTCCACAACTTCCAATTATTAATTCAATAGGTAAACTAAAATTTTGATTAATTTTTAAGCTTAATAAAACTCCACCTCTATCAACAAGTTGATCATAAAAAAAATAGATATAAAGACAAGTAAATGTACCTATAATGCTAATAACTATATCTATAGCTGAAATTTTTTTTCCTTTTGAAGCTGGATAAATTAAGAAAGCTAAACATAAAGCAAATCCTAAATGAATGGCTCTTGCTGGCAATCCTTTAAACATTCCAATATTAAATAAAAAAGGGAATGGAGAAGCATACCATAATTGAAATAGAGACCAAATTATTGCGATAGATGCAACTACTTTTAAATGTATTCCAGTTAGATTTCTAGTAGGAGATAAATCTTCATTTATTTTACTTTTAATTTTTTCACTAAAAGAAAGGTTCATTAATCTTATATTACCATAAAAAAAAGGCCCAGTAAAAATACTAGGCCTTTTAATTTAATTAAAAATATGAATTACATTAATCCAGCTTCTTTATAGTATTTAATTGCTCCAGGATGTAATGGAGCAGATAAACCGTCTTTAATCATATTTTTCTTTTCCAAGAATCCAAAAGCAGGATGTTGTTTTTTAAAATCGTCAAAATTTTCCATCACTGCTTTTACCACTAAATAAACAAGCTCCTCAGAAACATCAGCACTAGTTACTACTGTAGCTTTTACTCCAAAAGTAGTAGCGTCCTTTTTTTGTCCTGTATACGTTCCTTTAGGTATTATTGCTTGAGCATAATAATCAGCACCACTAATTAGTCCTTGTACTTCAGAACCTGTTAAATTAATTGGTGACGCCTTTGCAGCACAAGTTGCTGCTTGTTCCATAGCTCCATTAGGGAAACCAACAGAATAACCAAAAGCATCTATTTTACCATCACACAAAGCTTTTACTTGCTCTGAAGAAGTAAGTTCAGTAGTTGATTTAAAGAAACTATTATCAACTCCCATAGCTTTCATAAGTTCTTCCATAGTTCCTCTTTGACCAGAACCAGGATTACCGATATTTACAACTTTTCCTTTTAAGCCAGCAAAATCTTTAATTTTTGCTTTTTTTCTAGCCCAAATTTGAAAAGGTTCATTATGAACAGAAAATACAGCTCTCAAATCACCAAATTTTTTACCTTCCCATTTGCTTGATCCATTAACTGCATGGTATTGCCAATCAGATTGAGCCACACCAAATTGAAACTCGCCAGCTTTAATTTGACCGATGTTATAATTAGATCCACCTGTTGATGGAGCAGTACATCTGTAAGCTTTAGCTGTTCCTTTTTTTCTTCCATGCTCTGCACTTATTGCAGATTTATGTAACATTTTACATATAGCATTACCTGTCTGGAAATATACTCCAGTAGGTCCACCTGTTCCTATCGTGAAGAACTCTGCAGATTTTGCAACATTTG
>MDSV01196600.1_pt1 | contig 10226 bp, 5 predicted proteins | sample 810851 | NCBI WGS metagenome assembly MDSV01 (sample SAMN05326640, study PRJNA326480) | marine metagenome | isolation source: seawater | place: Atlantic Ocean: North East | collected 2012
ACCCTAAACCCTAAACCCTAAACCCTAAACCCTAAACCCTAAACCCTAAACCCTAAACCCTAAACCCTAAACCCTAAACGAGTCGTGGCGAACGCGAGAGGGTGGTGGGTTCCGGAGCGGCGGGCGCGCGAGCGCGCGGCGACGCGAGGGAACGGCGGCCCATGCACGCGAGCGCGCGTCGCGCGTGTGCGTCGTTAACGCGTGCGCCGCGCGTCTCCCGTGTTTTCGCGCATCCCGACGCGAGGGGTGGCGTGTACCGGTTTAGGACGACGACGAAAATTGTACCTTTTTGGTGTACATTTTAAACTGGGTGGATTTCTCGAGACTGGTTGGATTTCTCGAGGATTGAAAATCCTACCGGTCTGAAACTAGCTAGCTATCTCTAGCTAGTTGGATTTCTCGAGGTTGAACGCAGCGACGCAAGTCGGCATTTAATCGCCGCCTCAGGGACGGGCGGCGGCCACAGCGGAGGGCGTTGGGGTCCATTGCGGGGGACGGAGGTTGAACCCCGCGATCGGCGCCGCCGGTGTCGTTTGAACCACCGAGCTACGGTACCCTTATTACTGCACGCGCGCGGTTTCCGGCGCCATGACCTCGGGGGATCCTGCTTCGGGCTTGGCGCGGCTCGCGGAAAAAGCGACGCGCGCGTTCGAGGCGGGAGAGTACGCCGAGGCGCGGCGATGCGTGGGTGACCTGGAGTTCGAGGCGCGTGTCGGGGGGAACTCGTTACACCCTCGAGACGCCGCTCGCTTGGCTTCCAACCTCGCGGTCCTCGATCTCCTGGACACCGAGCGCGAAGTCAGGCTCGACGCGGCCGGACTCCGAGACACACTTGACCGTGCCGAGTCAGAGTTTAGAGCGGTCAGCGCCTCGGACGCCGACCCCGCCGACCGCGAAGCGGACGCGCGGGACTCGCGCGTCCTTCGCGCCAATCTCGCGTGGGCGATGATGCGATGCGGGGGGGGCGGCGAAAGCCGGCCTGGAGAAGAAGGCTCTGGAGCAGAAGGCCGTGGGGCAGCTTCGGACGCGATCCCCATTTTGGAACGTGTCTTCTACGAGACGGTCGCCACAGACGACGGGAGCTCTTCGACCGAAACGCTGCACGAAACGCTCCACGTTGCGTCGATGCTCTTGCGCGCGCTTGCGGCTTCGGGGTCGCGCGCGGCCGCTCGGAAGGCTCTTCGAATCCTGAGCGTCGCGGAGGCGATGATGACGACGCCCGGCGACGAAAAGGACGGCGAAAACGCGGACGCGCGCTCTTGGGTGCTCCGCGAACGCGCGCGCTTTTCGATGACGCTCGGGGACTTGGTGACCGCCAGGGAGATCCTGCGCGCGCCGCAGCCGATGCGAACGAGTCGTTCGTCGTCGAAGGCTCCGGACGAGCTCCGGTCGCTCCGCGCGCGGCTCGCGTACCTCGAGGGCGACGGCGCGACGGCGCTGAGCGCTCTCGGCGAAGGAAAAACAAAGACGAAAGAAACGACGCCGCCGCGCGACGACGCGCGAAAGCTCAACGTTGCCTCCGTCCTGGAACTCTCGGGGGCTTCCGCGACGGCGTTGTTTCTGCTCGACGCCGTGTGTTCGCGGCGGGGAGACGGTGACGCGCGCGACGACGCGAAGACGCAAACCGAGGTCTCGCTCGACGACGGCGCGAAACGCGCCGCCGCCCACCGGGCCGGCGTATTGCTCCTTCGCGCGAAGAAGCCAGCCGCCGCGGCGCTGCGCATCCTGGCCGCCGCATCCTGGAACGCGGCGGTGGGCGCGCCGGAAACGTACGTGCGGCTGGCAGAGTGCGCCTGTAGCCACGCGGCGCGCGGAGACGAGGCCGATGAAGACGAGCGCGAAGCCGCCGCCGCGTTCGTCGCCGCGAGCGGCGGCGTGCCCCTCACCTTCTCGGGCGCGCAGACGTACCTCGACTCGGCGCTCGTGGAACTGTATTGCGACGACGAAGACAAAGCGTCGCCGCGTTCTTCTTTTCGTCGACCGCGTCTGCGCGCGCACGCGCATGCGCAGCGCGCCTACGTGTGTCTGGCTCTGGGGAAGAGACTGGACGCGCTCTCCTCCGCGAACGAGGTGCTCGCCGTCGTGGCCGCCGCGGAGAAGAACGCGAAGCTTCGCCTCGGAGACGCGAAAGAAAGCGCCGTCGAGGAGGACGGGTTCGAGGGCGACGAGCTCGAGGCGTACGCGCGTTTGGCGAAGGAGTACGCCGCGGAGGCGTCGCGCGCGTTGGGGCGAAAGGAAGAGGCGGCGAATGGTTCGAAAGCGTCAAAAGCGTCGAAAGCGTCGAGAGCGAAAAGACGCTGACGACGAAACGGGCGCGCGCGTCGACGCGTACGCGCACGGCGCGGGACTTTGTTTCATACCCCTATCCGCGCGCGTCTTCTCTTCTTCTTCTTTTCACGCGTCGAAGTGCCTGTCGTACACCGCGGTGAACTGGAACTCCGCGGCGACCGTCCTCCCCGCGAACCACCGGCCGTGCAGCGCGTCTTTCGCCTTCGCCGCCCCGGCGACGTCCGCGAACTTGAGGTACACGAACCCCTCGGACTCGCGGTCCACGAACGAGTGCGTCACCTCGCCGAACTGCGCGCACTCCTCGCGCACGTCCTCGGCGATGTCCAGCCACCACTCGTCCTCGGTCTCCTCCTCCGCGCGGAACATGTTCTTGAGCAGGACGCACTCCGTGGGGATGGGCGACGCCGGCCCGAGCACGCCCTGCTGCGCCTCCGCGGCGTGCCGCTGCAGCTCTGCCGCCGCCTCGGCGGCGGCGACGCGCGACGCCGCAATCTGGTCGGCGGACGCGGGCAAGCCCGTGACGGGATCGATGCCGAGCGGCGCCGCCGTCGCGGGGTCCTGCCCCGCGAGCTTCGCCATGAGCGCCGCGCGGCTCCGCGAGTCCATCTTGACGCCGAGCGCGGAGTCGCTGATCAGGTCCGGACCCGATCGCGCCTCCGCCGGCGCGAACGCCTCGGGCGCCGGCGCCATCGAAACCGCCATGGCCCGCCCGACGAGCTCTAAGCCGTTGAGCTGCGCGAGCGCCAGCACCGCGTGCTGCGTGTTCCCGTACCGCACGGTCGCGGAGACGCATTCGTCGTCCGGAGAACGCCTGGGAGCCACGGAGACGCGCTCGAGCGCCCCGAAGGGCTCGAAGACCGCGCGCAGGTCCTCCTCGCCGACGTCGCAGTGCACGTTGTCGACGTTGAGCTCGCACGACCGCGGCGGCGGCGGAGGCAACGGCGCGCCGCCGGCCAGAGGCGGAGGCAGAGGGATGTGTGTCCTCGTGGAATCCGCGTGAGGCGCAGAGGTCGCAGCACCACCCGGCCCACCCGGCCCGGTGTCGTTCGTCGCGTTCGCCTGTCCCGTCGTCGCGCCGCCATCGCCGGCGACGAGGCGGGGGCCGTCGGCGCTCGCCCCAGCCTCCTCTTCGGCTCGTTTTTTCTTCGCCGCCCGCTCCATCTTCCACGCCGCGTTCTTCTCCGCTTCGCTCGCCTTGACCATGACCACCTGGTTCCGCAGGATCTTGCCCGTGCACGCCAGCGCGGGCTCCACGGCGCTCTCCTCCGCGAACTCGACGTACGCCATGCCCTTGCTCGTGGGCGTGTTCCGGTCGTAGATGATGCGCACGTCGTTCACCGTCCCCGCCGCCGAGAAAAATTGGAAAATTTCGCGCTCATCCGCCTTCGTGGACAAGTTGTAGGCGAACACCGTACGCGCGTCCCGCTCGAGCGTCTCCAGCTCGCGGCGCTTGCGTTCCATCTCGCGCTCCTCCCGCCGGCGTTCCCGAATCGCCTCGCGCTCGGCGCGCTCGTCTTCGGTCTCGCGGCGGTCGCGCCGCCGCGGCGACCGCGACCGCGATCGGGACGATCGGCGGTCGTGCCGTTCGCGCCGGTCCCTCCGTCTGCCTCCCCGGGGTCCGTCCCCGCGGTCCCTTGACCGCGACCGGTCGCGGTCCCTTCGGTCGCGGCGGTCACGCGAGCCGTCTCTCCGGTCGTGGCGAGGGGGAGATCGCTCGTCCCGTTCGCGTTTCAACCCGCGGTCGTCCGCGGGCGGCGGGTCGACGCGTCCGTCCGACGACATTTTCCACGATCTTCGAGCTTCGACAGATCACCGACGACCGCGACTCGACGCAGACGCTCCCCAGCCTGTCTCTCTCGAGATGTGCGTGAGAGCCGACCGACCGCTCCGATCGTACTTCCGCGGTCGTGCGCGCCGCGATGACGCCTCGCGCGACGAATTGTGGGGCGACGGTTCGCGGTGCGATGGACGCACGCGACGAGGAATTCATTCGCCCCGCCGCCGCTTCAGTTTCGGCGCGTGAACTGTCGATTCGGGGCCCGACGTCAGTCAATTTCCGGAGCGCGATGTCCGCGCCCGCGGACGCTCTGAACCCCGCGGCCGGCGAGTCGCACGCGGACCACGCGCACTTGGACGGTAAGTGCACGTCCTGGGTGGACGAGGCGTTGGATGCCGCCGGTCCGGAGTACGCGGACGCGCCTCGTCCTGGGTCTTGCTGCGAGAAAGACGCGAAGGCCTCGGCCGAGGCGCGTCGCGTACGCCGCGTCGTGAGCGCGGCGGACCCCGTGCGCAGAGCCACCGCGCTGCGCACGTCGAACGACCCCAGGAACGCGTTCCCGGGCGGTATCGACGACGGCGCGATCGACGAGGAGAGCGACGATCTGCTCACGGATTCGGACGAAGAAGCCGACGACACCGAGGATGCGCGGTTCTTCTCCACGAAGGACCCCGCGTTGCTCGAGATCCAAGCTAAGCGCCTGGCGGAGATGAAGCTCGCCGCCGAAAAAGCGAGGGCCGAGCGCGCAAACACCGCCGCGAACGCGTCGTACGTCGCCGTCGACGAGGCGGACATCCCCAAGCACCTGCGCGACGGCCCGACGCGAGTGGTGCTGCACTTTCCGTCGGAGGGATCCGACGCCAGCGCGCGCGTCGACGAAGTCTTCGACGCGCTGGCGCCGGCGTTTCCTCAAACCCGATTCGCGCGCGTGCGGTGTCCCTCGGGGACGTCCCCCACCATCTCGGCGCTGACCGGCGGCGCGACCGCCTACCCCCCCGCGGTCCTGTGCTTCTCCAAGCGCAAGCTCGGCCCCTGGACCGTGGGGTACGAGGCGTTCGGCGGCGTCGAGCGCTTCGACGAGGAGCGTGTGGTCAAGTGGCTCGCCCGCGTCGCCGAAGCGCTCCCGGGGCACCCGGACGCGCCGCGTCGCGCGAATCGCGTCGGCGGCGGTTTCGCGCTCGGCGTGTCCGGGACCAGGGGCGGGTACGACGACCGGGAGAGCGACGAAGAGGAGGGTCTGCGGCGGCGGCGAGACCACGAAGACGACGCGGACGAAGACGGCGGCGACGGAGAGGAAACGGAAACGGGCGAGGAGTGGAGCCACAACGGGATCGGCGCGCCGTGCGAGCAGTGCGGTCGATCGTTCCCGCACAGACACTTCCGCGCGTTGCGGCGGGGCGGGGCGCACGCCTGGCGGGGGTTCGGGGACGACCAGGAGAGCGACGACGAGGACGTGATTTGTGAACCCATATGATGGGTGATCTGCTGGTACTACTATGGTATTAATACGAAGGTAAATACTTTCACGTATCAGAGTCGTCGTCTTCGCGTCTCAGCGCGACGACGGTCGTTTCCGATTCGATTCGCGCGACGCGTGCGCTCACGGGTGCACCTTCAGCACGCTCCCTTTGAGCCCGTTGGCGTAGGACGCGACGTCCATCGCTTTCTTCCCCGGCGGCTGCACTTCAGTCACCTCCAGCCACGTCCCGCCCGCGCACGGCACGCGCATGGACTTCTTCGTGAGCGTCACGGCTCCGGAGTAGGCACCGCCCGCCCCGCTCTCGCCCCCGCTCTCCTCCGAGGCGTCCTCGCACGCGTCGGCGGCGATGATCTTCAGCGTCACCTCCCGCCACGCGTCCTCCGCTTCGGACTCCTTTTTCACCGCGAACGCGCCCTTGGTGCCCGGCCACCCCGCGAACCCGCGCACCTTGTTCCGCAGCGTCGTCGCGGTTTCGTTTCTGAAGTCCAGAACGCCCTCCTCCGGCGACACCTTCGGCGCGTGCGTGGGCTCGCCGAACGCCGCCTGCGGCGTCGCGGCGCTCGCCGCCTCGCCGGTCCACACCGAGGGCAGCGCCTCCAGCAGCGCCTCGGCGCCCGTCGCGAAGAGCTCGCGCAACAAGTCGACGTGCTTTTCCGAGCCGTCCAGAGGCCGCTCGACGCGGCGCACCACCGGCCCGGCGTCCATCTCGAGCACGGTGTACGCGACGGTGACGCCCGTGACCGGCACGCCGCGCTCGAGCGCGCGCTGCACGGGCGCGGCGCCTCGAAACTGGGGTAACAGGCTGGGGTGGATGTTGAGCGTGCCCAGCCTCGGGACGGCCAGGAACGCGCTCGGGAGGAAGTTGCCGTACGCCGCCGTCACGGCGAGGTCGGGTTCCAATCGTTTCAGCGCCTCTAGGAACGCCGGCTCGTTCGCCTTCACGGGGCACAGCACGCGGTCCTCGGGGACGCCGCGCCGCAGCGCGCACTCCGCCACCGGGGAGGGGGGGGGAGGGCCGGACTTGCTCCGGCCGCGGCCGCGCGGGCGCCCGGGCTGGCTCACCACCGCGTGCACTTCCCACGCGCAGTCGGGCTCGGCCGCGGCATCCAGAAGCGCGTCCAGCGCCGACGCCGCGACGTCGGGGGTCCCGAGGAACACCACCCTGTGCTTCCTCTGGCCGCCGGCGGAGGTGGGCGACGCGCCGTCCGCGGCGACCGCGAACCGACGCGTCGAGGGGGCGACGCGGGGACGGGCGCGCTGCGGCGAGATCGGGATGCCACGGGAAAAAGTGGGGGAGGATCCTCCGCCGACCGCCGATCTGGCAGCCGCGAGGCAGACGCGAAGCGGCGCGCGCCGCGTCGCCGCGACGGCGAACGAGGTCATCGCCATCGGGCGGATCAGCTCGTGGCGTCGCCGAGGTCGCGCCTCGAGTCGTGGCGCGTTATGAGCTTATGACTCAACCTAAAACCTTTCGTTCAGGTTCTTCCAGTCGCTTCGTTTCTTCGCGAGTCTTCTTCATTGGTACAGGGCACGGCGCCTGCCCCGTGTCGGAGGGCCCCTCTCGACAGCGCGCACTCGATCGCGATGGTGTCCCCCGCGTCGCCGACGCGAACGGCCCCCGTACCCCCGAAACCCCCCTCCGGTCCGGACATGGGTCTCGGCATGGGCCGCGCCATGGCCGCGATGGCGCTTTTCGAAAAGGCTAAGAAAGCCTACCTCGCGCTCGATGAGGTGGGGCCCGAGGGGTCGCCCGAGCGCGTCGCCGCGAAGGAAGCGCTTCACGTGTCCACCGCGCAGGAATGTCTCGAGTTGGCGAAAAAGAACGGCGGCATTTACAACAAGGCGGCGCAGTTCGTCGCTTCGTTGCAAGGTGGAGCGGGCGACGCGGGCATCCCGAAGGCGTACATCGAGGCGCTCGCGGTCCTCACCGACAAAGCCCCGTTCCGCCCGTTCGAAGACATGGACGCGTGTTTCGCGGAGGAGTTCGGCGTGAGCGCGAAGGAGGCGTTCGCCGAGATCGACGAGACCCCGATCGCGGCGGCGTCGCTCGCGCAGGTGCACCGAGCGGTCACGAAGGACGGCCGGACGGTCGCGGTGAAGCTGCAGTACCCATGGCTGAAGCACCACCTGAGCTCGGACTTCGCCGTCTTCTCGATGTTCGGCCAGCAGATCAAGCCCGGCGGGTTCGACCTGTCATGGCTCGTCCGCGACTTCCAGGTGTCGCTCACCGCCGAGCTCGACTTCACCGGCGAGGCGGACAACGCCGAGCGCTGCGCCCTCGAGCTGAGCGGGCGGCCGGACGCGCACGTCCCGGAGGTGGTACGCGAGTTCACGTCCAAGCGCGTGTTGACCACGGTGTTTGTCGACGACATGACCCGCTGCAACGACGTGGCGGCTTTGCGACGCGCGGGATTCGACCCGCGCCGCGTCGGCGCGGCCCTCGCCAGCGTGTTCTCGGAGATGGTGTTCGTGCACGGCCACGTGCACGGCGACCCGCACGCGGGAAACGTGTACGTCCGCGAACGCCCGAATCTGAATGCGAATCGTCGCCCGAGTCCCGCGGCGCGAGAAAAGGAACCGCAGATCGTGCTGCTGGACCACGGCTTGTACCACGACCTGTCCGACGCGACGCGAACGGAGTTTTGCGCGCTGGTCAACGCGTGCGTGCGTCGCGACGCGAGTGGAGCGCGGAAGCGCAGCGCGAGGTTCGCGGGGAAGGAACTGTGTCGTTTTTTCCCGTTGATCCTTTCGCCCTGGTTCGTGTTCGGGTCGCCGGACCTGCGGGCGGCGGATCTGAAAGCCGCCGCGCGAGGCGCGTTGCCTCCGGGCGTGAAGCTGGCGGACATCGGCGCGTTCCTGGTGAGCCTGCACGACGAAGGCGGGACGAACATGCTCGGCGTGTTGCACTCGCTGGGGTACACGAAGGGCATCCTGAACGAGTTACGGTTTCCGGAATCCTTGCGGTTGCGCGCGTTCGCGCGGTACGCCGCGCTCGGAGCGCGCCCGAGCCTCCTCGGGGCGAGCGCCGAGGAGAAAGCGCGTTGGCGAACGAACCCGGGGTCCGAGACGCATCGTGGACTCTTGGTTCTCTTGGCGGCGGCCAGGGTGGAAATTCTGGCGTGGTTCGTGTTCGTCTTGGCGCCGCTCGCGCCGATTCTGTTCTCGTTGCCCGGGACTTCGGTTTGGACCGCCTCCGTCGCGGTTTCCGGTCCGGTGTATTTCCTGGCGGCGATGAGTTTCGTCTTCGCGCGCGCCACGGAACACCCCGAACTCGCGATGTGACGACGAGCGCTTTAGAGGTGCTGCGGGATCGGTAGACGTGTGACCTCGAGACTCGCGTGGGTAGCTCACGGAGCTCTGTCGTATCGACAGAGCTCTGTTATATTTTTTAACGTCTACGGAGTACGAAGCGCGAACGAAAAGTCGCGCGACGCAAAAAAAAATCCCGAGGATCCGTCGCGTCGGCCGATCACGCGTCGCCTCTCGCCGCCGAGCACCTCTCTCTGTGCCGCTTGAGGTCCACCTTGTACCCGAACCGCTTGCCGCACCCGGGCTCGCCGTCCTCGCCGCACACGAACCGCTTCTCGCCCGTGTGCACGCGCGCGTGGGTCACGAGCGTGTGCTCGTTCTTGAAGCGCTTGCCGCACCCGGGCACGTCGCAGACGAAGGGGCGGTCGTCCGAGTGGCTCTGCTCGTGGACCCGCAGCGCGTACGCCGAGGGGAAGCTCTTGCCGCACCCGGGGCGCGCGCACACGTGCCTATTCGCGTGCGTCCGCTTGTGCCGGGAAAGAGACGCGCGGTTGGCGAACGCGCGCGTGCATCCGGGAAAGGGACACCGGTGCGGCGCCGTGCCCGCGTGCTCGTGCATGTGATCGCGGAGCTGGTGCGGCAGGGTGAACACACGCGCGCACGCCACGCACGTGAGCCGTCCGGGCGAGTCGGGATTCGTCGACGCGTCGGCATCCCTCGCCGCGCCGGTCGACGCCGCCGCCGCCGCCGCGCCTGTCGCCGCGCCGGTCGCCGCGCCCGCCGCGCCCGCGCGTACCCGCCGGCGTTCGCGGCGGCCCTGCTTGTGCGCGCGGCGCCGCCTCGAGATGAGGTACTTCACCTGCGAAAGCACTGTCTCCACGTCGCCCACGCTCAGGTCCATCCAGGGCTTCGCGCACAGCGCGGCGGCGGCGCGCAAGTCGTCGTCCATCTCGAAACGGCGTCGTTTCTCGCCGTTTCCGTGTCCTCGACGCGTCGGCGAACCCGAAACCCCCGCGTCGAGCGCGATTGCCGGAGCTGTCGCGCGGGATGAATCGGGTCCCGAACGCCACGCGGCACCGCGCGGTTCGGGAAGAGACGAAGACGCGTCGTTCGAGCGCGCCGCCGCCGCCGATCCCGGCGTCTCCGTCGTCGCCGCCGTCTCCGCCGCCGGGCGGCGCCACGGGTCCTCGAAGGCGCCGACCCGCGCGCCGCGCATCAACTCCGCCGCCTGCGGGCGCAGATGCGACGGGGGCGGCGCCAGGCCCGGCGCGCCGCTCGCGCCCGCCGCCGGCGATGCGTACCGCGTCTGCGAGAAGACGGGCGTTTCGTCGAAGCCGTACGCCGCCAGCGCGCCCGCCGCGCCCGTGGCGGCGGGAGCGGAGGCGCCGAGCGCCGCGCGCGGCGGCTGCGGCTGCGGCGGGGGGGGGGGGG
>MDSV01234662.1_pt1 | contig 10226 bp, 8 predicted proteins | sample 810851 | NCBI WGS metagenome assembly MDSV01 (sample SAMN05326640, study PRJNA326480) | marine metagenome | isolation source: seawater | place: Atlantic Ocean: North East | collected 2012
GATATTTACTGAAAAAGGTAAGTGCTTCTGGATGAGAATTTTTGAAGTTCCTGAAGGTAATAAAGCTGCTAAAGGTAGAGCCATTCAAAATTTGATAAACATTGAACAAGACGATAAGGTCAAAGCTTATGTGGTTGTAAAAGATATTAAAGATGAAGAATACACATCTAACAATTATATAATCATGTGTACAAAGAAAGGTATTATTAAAAAAACCAGTTTAGAAGCTTACTCAAGACCAAGAACTAATGGAATAAATGCTATAGGAATAAGAGAAGGCGATGAATTGTTAGAAGCTAAATTGACAAATGGTGAAAGTGAAATTTTAATGGCAATAAATTCCGGTAGAGCAATTAGATTTAATGAATCTAAAGTTCGATCCATGGGAAGAACTGCATCTGGTGTAAGAGGTATTACATTGGTAGGAAATGACCAAGTAATTGGAATGGTATGTGCACAAGATTTTTCAAGGACAATTATGGTGGTTTCAGAAAATGGCTACGGCAAGCGAACCATGTTAAATGATCCTGAGACCAACGAACCTATTTACAGAGTTACTAACAGGGGAGGAAAGGGCGTTAAAACATTGAACGTTACAGATAAAACAGGAAATTTAATTGCTATTAAATCTGTTACTGATGATGACGATTTAATGATAATTAATAAATCAGGTTTAACAATCAGAATGCATGTAGCTGACATTAGAACACAAGGCAGAGCAACTCAAGGAGTAAAATTAATTAATTTAAAAGGAAAAGATCAAATTGCTGCAGTGGCAAAAGTAGAAAAAGATGAAGAAGACATTGAATCTAATGATATAGTTGAAGATTCAAACGAAAAAAATACCAACGAATAATATAATCAATTATGAAAAAAAATCTAATCATAGCAATTTTAAGTGTTTTTATATTCGACAATAATGCTTTAAGCCAAAAATTACAATTAACGGAAGCCGCTACAGAATTTAAAAATAATTATAATAATTCATGGGTATCTATTCCAGATTCCACTTTAAGAGCCTTACAAATTGGCAAAAATAAACCTATACTTTTAAAAGCACAAATTGCTATTGATGAATCCTACAATAAACAATTATCAACGCCATTTACTAAGCCTAAAGATTTAGTAAAAATGTATTATTACAGAGGGGCTATTTATTTAGATTTATGGATGCTGTCAAAATATGACAAAGAAATTTTTAAGAAAGTTAATTCCATTGGATATCAAAAAATGAATGAAATTGCTTTTGGATCTTTTTCAAAATGTATAGAATTAGACATTAAAAATCAATGGAATTCAGATGTTAAGAATAAAATTAATTTATACAGAAACATTTCTATAAATAGTGGAGTTGATTTTTTTCAAAAAAGTGATTTTAACCAATCTTTTAATTCGTTTAAAATGGCCTATCAGATGTTTAAAGTATTAAACCTAACAGATACTTTAGCCATGATTAATGCTGCTTTATCTGCTGAGAAAATGAAAAATTCAGAAGAAGCATACCATTATTATAAAATGTGTGCAGATGTAAATTATGGAAAAGGTGCTGAAATGTACCAATCTATGATTAGAGTTTTAAATTCAGAAGAAAATAAAAATGAAGAAAAAATATTAAATGTAATTGCTGAAGGAAAAACAAGATTTCCTAAGGATTATATTCTTAATATTGAAGAATTTAACTATTGGTATTCTAAAGGAGATAACGAAAAAGCACAACAAGCCTTAGAAAATGCTATTGAATCTGATTCAACTAATAAAATTCTCCATTTTAATGTAGGTGTTACTTATGATAACATATCTAATAAATACCATAAGGAAAGCAAACACAAGGAAGCTTTTAATTATATGAATAAGGCGATTAACGGATATAAAAAAGCTATAGAATTGGATAATGAATATGTCGATGCTTATTATAATTTAGGAGCATTATATTACAACCAATCAATTACTGCTAAATCTGTAGCTGGTGATTATTCTGGAGAAAAGTATGATTCAGAAATGAAGAAAGCTGACGATATGTTAAGAAAAGCCATACCGTTATTAGAAAGAGTACTATCACTTTCACCTTCGGATAAATCTACATTAAGAGTTTTGAAGAGTCTTTATTTTAATCTTGATGACATGGATAATTACACTAGAATTAAAAAACAATTAGAATCTCAATAATTTTATCTAATTTTTGAATTTGGTTGGCAATATTAGAAAAATGACTTCTTATTTAGATGATGAAGTTATCTACAATTTGCCTTTATTTAACGTTATTAAATCTAATCACCAAATCCAATTAAATCAATTAATAGGTTCCACTATAAGAATATCTTATTCTGGAATAATTAATTGTGTTGTTACAGGTAAAAAAATTAAAAAAGCCTATGGAGAAGGCATGTCTTATGATGCCTTTAGATCCTCTCCTTTAGCCGTGGAAAGTATAATAAGACCTGAGTTGAGTAAAATACATGAGGGTATAGCCCTAAGAGACTACGATTGGGAAATGAAACACCATATGCAACCTCATATTGTATATCTATCCAAAACTGCAGGAAATAAAGTAGGAGTAACCAGAAATACTCAAATACCAACAAGATGGATTGACCAAGGCGCATCAGAAGCTTTAATAATAGCAATAACACCCTACAGGCAAGCAGCTGGCCTTATTGAAATTTCTCTTAAAAAGCATATTAGCGATAAAACTAATTGGAGAAAAATGCTTAAAAATGAACTCAATAAAGAATCTTTATTAAAGATTCGTGATGAATTAATTCTGAATGTAGACAAAGAATTAAAACAATATCTAGTTTTTGATCAAACTATACATAAGATTAATTTTCCAGTAATAAAATATCCATCTAAAGTTAAATCATTATCTCTTGATAAAAACCTCTATATTGAAGAGAAATTAATAGGTATTAAAGGGCAATATCTTATTTTTGAAAACGAAACTGTTTTAAATATAAGAAGACATGCTGGTTATTTAATTGAATTCACTTATTGAAATAATTAAAACCAATCAACTAATTTTATTTAAGTTTTTATATATTTAAAAAAAATCATTAAATATGTCATTTCTAGTTAAGCTCCAAAATTTTTTCATGAAAAACGATCCTGATCGGCTTTATTTAGCAAAAAGAATTGCTAGGTCTTTTAGAAATGATGAAGAAGCAGTAATGAATAGGTTAGAAGAAATTTATTCAAAAGGGGGGCCTAAAAAATTAAAAGTTAAAGAAATTACTTCCAAGTCTAAAACTCCCATAGTTAAAAAATCACTTTCTTCAGAAGATAAAGATGATAATGCACAAAAACCAGAAGAAGTTAAAGATGAAAAACCTAAGAAAAGTAAAAAGAAACTTTTTATTATTATTGGTGTAGTTTTAGCACTAGCTGGAGCAGGAGCGGGATATTTCTTTACTATGGGAAGCGATAATTCCCATGAAACTGAAGATTCTCATTCAACAGAATCGCACGACTCGGAAGATCACCACCCAGTTGAATCCGAAAAATCAATTGAAGAAATTGAAAAAACGATAGATCAAGCTGAAAAGGATTCGGTAGCTGAAGAATTAATTGAAGCTGGTGAAGTTTTAGAAATTCTTCATTGATTTATTTTAAGGATTAATTTTATGCGGATCTTCATTTTTTAAATCAATTTGATCTTTTATATATTCAATTTTTAAAGATATTGCATAAAGCAGTTTATCTTTTTTTTGCAGCCATTTTTGAGAGTCTTTCCAAGAATCGGCACTTCTTGCAAAGTGAAACAATAAATCAAATCCATTTTTTTTTAACCAAATTAAAGCGGAATCTTTTCCTTCAATTCCTTCAATTGTAGCCAGTAAATGAGCAAATTGATAATCTATTAACCATTTTCTAGATTTTCTTTCATTTAGTAATGCATAACAAAACATACCTAATTCTTTATAGGGACTTTTCATTAAAAAATCACGAAATTCTAAATTTCCTCCAATTGCTTCTCTCCAAGCTATTAGAACCTTTTCAGGATAATTTAAGCTTTTTATAATTATATGATTGGACTTTTTTTTACTCATTAATTTTAAATCCTTTAATCATGATTTTTAGAATTTGTTGTGCTGCTTTTGCTATTACGGTTCCAGGACCAAAAACAGCGGCAACACCCATTTCAAATAATTTTAAATAATCGTCTTTTGGTACTACACCGCCCACAATTATCATAATATCATCTCTATTTAATTTTTTCAGCTCATTAAATAAATCAGGTATTAAACTTAAGTGACCTGCTGCTAAAGAAGACACTCCAATTATGTGAACATCGTTTTCAATAGCATTTTTGGCTACTTCAATAGGGGTTTGGAATAAAGGACCTATGTCTACATCAAATCCAATATCTGCGAAAGAAGTTGCAACAACTTTTGCACCTCTGTCATGTCCATCCTGACCCATTTTTGAAACCAAAATTCGTGGTCTTCTACCAACTATTTTTTCAAATTCTTTAGTTAGTTCTAAGGCGTTTAAAAATTCTTTGTCATTCATAATTTCATTTGAATATACTCCAGAAATGGTCTTAATACTAGCTTTATATCTGCCAAACTCATTTTCTAATGCTTTAGATATTTCACCCAAAGTGGCTCTTTGCCTAGATGCTTGGATAGCAATTTCTAATAAGTTTCCCTTGTTTTCTCTAGCAGATTTTGATAATAGATTTAATAAATCTTTTACTTTTTTAGTATTACGTTTAGATTTTATTTCTTTTAATTTTTGAATCTGACTATTTTTTACTTTTTCGTTATCAATTACCAAAGTATCAATATTTCTATCTTCTGAAGATAAATAAGCATTGAGGCCAATAATTATTTCTTTACCACTATCAATATTTGCTTGTCTTTTTGCAGCAGCTTGTTCTATCCTCATCTTGGGAATTCCTAATTCAATTGCTTTTATCATACCTCCCTGCGATTCTATTTCTTCAATAATTTTCCAAGATTCATTTACTAAATTATGAGTTAATTTCTCCAAATAATGAGATCCTCCTAAAGGATCAATAGTATTGCAGATTTTGGTTTCATTTTGAATAAATAATTGGGTATTTCTTGCAATTCTTGCAGCATTTTCACTAGGTAATGCAATTGCTTCATCTAATGAGTTAGTGTGCAATGATTGAGTTCCGCCCATAACTGCTGCCATGGCTTCTATATAAGTTCTTGAAACATTATTGTAAGGATCTTTTTCTGAAAGACTCCAACCAGAAGTCTGACAATGAGCTCGTAACATCATTGATTTAGGATTATTTGGCTTGAACCTTTCTAGAATTTTTGCCCATAATATTCTACCAGCTCTCATTTTAGCTATTTCCTCAAAATGATTCATTCCTATACCCCAAAAAAAGGACAGTCTTGGTGCAAAATCGTCAATGTTTAACCCAACATCGATCCCTTTTTTTATATATTCTAACCCATTTGCTAATGTATAGGCCAATTCGACCGCAGCATTTGCTCCAGCTTCATGCATATGATACCCGGAAATACTTATTGGATTAAATTTAGGCATATTTAGAGACGTGTATTGAAATATATCGCCTATAATTCTCATACTTTGTAATGGAGGATATATGTAAGTATTACGAACCATAAATTCTTTAAGAATATCGTTTTGAATGGTCCCATTTAATTGATCTAGTGAAACATTTTGCTCTTCTGCAGCAACAATATAAAAAGCCATAATGGGTAAAACTGCACCATTCATGGTCATAGATACCGACATCTTATCTAATGGAATTTCATTGAATAAAATTTTCATATCCTCAACAGTATCAATAGCTACACCAGCTTTACCAACATCGGCTGAAACTCTTTTATGATCAGAATCATACCCTCTATGTGTAGGTAGATCAAAAGCAACAGAAAGACCTTTTTGGCCTTCCTTGAGATTTTTTCTATAAAATTGATTAGATGTTTCGGCTGTAGAAAAGCCTGCATATTGTCTAATTGTCCAGGGTCTTGTTAAATACATTGTTGAATAGGGACCTTTTAAAAAAGGTGGAATTCCTGCACAAAAATTTTCATGACCGTAAGAAGTCTCATTATTATTCTCAAAGTTCAAATTTATATTTTTAAAAGACTTTCTATTCATTGAATATAATTAGAAAATTGATTGCTTTTAATTACCGCTATTAATCCATTTTGTGTTTCTATTTCTTTGAATATTTTCCACGCCTTCTGAGCCAGTTTAAGGGAATATTCCTCAATGATATGTCCTCCTTTATACATCTCATTATTTAAATAACTTTCTTCTTTTAAAATTAAAGGAATATTAACTAATATTTTTTTCCAATATTCTTCTTTTGATTTGATTAAACCATCACTTAGTTCAAATGAATTTGCACCCCCTAATAAAGAAGTCATTACCATATTGGTAATAGACATCAATCTAAAATCAAAATCTTTTACTTTAAATAGTTGTGAATTAACAGATGTTTCAATTTGTATAATAACATCAAGTTGATGAACTTGTGCAATTTGGCTTACTGTAGATCTAATAGAAATTATCTTAGCAATAGATTCTATATAATTATTATTAAGACTAGTTTCAATAATTATTTTATTTGGAATTTTAATATTGTTTTTATGATGTAGTTCTATCAATTCATTTAAATAAGCTCCTAAAACGGCAATTTCAAAACTGGGGCTTAAAGCCAAATTATTGGGAACGTATAAACATTTTAAATTTTCATTTTCAAATGAATCGATATAGAATTTGTATGTTCGTAACTGCGATGCTAATAGCTTTTCATCATATTTTACGAGTAAATTTGATAGAGGATTCAGCCTTAATGATCCCGTTTTGATAGAAGTTGCCCATTCAGTCCACAAATTTATTTCCTGTCTAGACCATAATGGATTTAAGGTAATATGATTTTCAATAATATCGACCATTACTTTATTGAAAATGGAACTTTCAAACTTAATTTCTTTCAAATAAATACTATTGATTCCGTCATTTAAACGGCTTAAGATTTTCTTATTAAGAAGTTGATTGGATGTGAATTTCCACCTAATTTGATCAAGAGTTTGGCTTTTGCCGTGACTTAAAGTAATTTTAGTTTTAGAAAATGGATTGATTTCTCCATAATCGGTCTTCCAAAAAAAGTCGCTTATATTTTTATCTCTAAAATCATTTACAACTTTATTTTCCCAATTTTCAGGATAATTTTTTACAAAATATGACCAAAAACTCATTTTATGATTATTAAATATACATTAACCATTAATATAATCTTTGATTCTTTTTGAAATAATATGAACGGATTTTGAATGGGAACTATTTTCCACCCACTTATAATCGGGATCTTTTTTAAACCAAGTCATTTGTCTCTTAGCATATTTTTTTGTGTTCATTTTAATCTTTTCAATGGCACTATTTATATCTAAACTCCCATTGAAGTATTCATATAATTCTTTATAACCAACTGTTTTTAATGCGTTTAAATTTTTGAAATCTGTTAAATTTTTTGCCTCTTCAATTAATCCATCTTTAATCATTCGATTAACTCTAGAATTAATATTTGATTGTAATTGTTCCTTCTCTAAATATAAAAGAAACTTTAAGTAATCAAAATTTCTTTTTTTGCATGTATTTAATAAAAATGAAGAATAAGGTTTTCCCGTTATAATACATACTTCCAATGCTCTTATTATTCTTTGAGGATTATTTATATCCATTTTATAATAATGTTCAGGATCTAAATTTTGTAATTGTTTCTGAATATTATTAATTCCCTTGTCTAAAAATTGTTGATTTAGTCGGTTTCTTATTTTATGATTTTTAGGTAATTGATCTAGTCCTTTGCAAACTGCATCTATATACATTCCAGAACCTCCAACTAAAAAAGCTATTTTATTAGTTTTAAAGTATTGATTAAGTTGGGTAATTATATCTTTTTCATAATCTCCCGCTGAATAGTAGTCATGAATAGATTTATTATTGATAAAAGAATGATTTACTTCTTTTAACTCATCTTTAGATGGTTTAGCTGTACCAATATTCAATTCTTTATAAAATTGTCTACTATCACATGAGAATATGGAAGATTGGAAATCTTTTGCTAATTGTATAGCCAATTTAGTTTTTCCTACAGCTGTCGGACCTGCTATGATTATTAATAATGATCTATCCACACCAATTATTATTAATTAACAAAATTAATTAAACAATTAATCAAAGTATTCAGTATCTTTTAAATGGGATGATTAAATTTGTTTATGAGTAAAAATTTACTGATACTTGATTTTGGCTCTCAATATACACAATTGATAGCAAGAAGAGTTAGAGAGCTAAATGTATATTGTGAAATTCATCCCTACAATAAAATACCCGAAAATTTTAACTTTCACTCTGTTATACTTTCAGGTAGTCCATCTTCAGTCAATCAGTCTAAACCGCCTTTTCCAAATTTAGAGTCCATAAATTCTTCTATTCCCATTTTAGGTATTTGCTATGGTGCTCAGTATCTTGTCCATAAGTTTAAAGGTAAAGTAATAAGTTCTAATACAAGAGAGTATGGCAGAGCTAATTTATCGTCTTTCGATTCTGAAGATCCGCTATTTAATCATGTTAGACTGAATTCTCAAGTCTGGATGTCTCACGGAGACACTATAAATGAACTTGGAACAAATATGATTAGTATTGCTAGCACTAAAGATGTTAAAAATGCTGCTTTTAGATTAAAAGATCGAAACCTATTTGGAATTCAATTTCATCCAGAAGTATTTCATTCAGAAGATGGTTTGCAAATTATAAAAAATTTTGTTATTCAAATTTCTAATTGTTCACCCACTTGGACTCCTAATTCCTTTGTAGATACGTCAGTTTTAAATATAAAAAATACCGTTAAAGATCAAAAAGTGGTCCTTGGTTTATCCGGAGGTGTTGATTCAAGTGTTGCCGCTTTACTTTTACATAAAGCTATTGGTGAAAATTTACATTGTATATTTGTGGATAATGGTCTTCTAAGAAAAAATGAATATTTTGACGTTATCAAACAATACAAATCCTTAGGTTTAAACATAAATGGAGTAGATTCTAAAGAAAAGTTCTATCGCTCTTTAGAAGGTCTCACAGATCCAGAAGAAAAGAGAAAAGCCATTGGAAAAACCTTTATTGAAGTTTTTGATAGTGAAGCAAATAAAATTAAAAACGTTGATTGGCTAGCGCAGGGCACAATTTATCCTGATATTATTGAATCAGTATCGGTGAATGGTCCCTCAGTTACCATAAAATCTCATCATAATGTGGGTGGATTACCAGAATACATGAAATTAAATATTATAGAACCTTTAAAATCACTTTTCAAGGATGAAGTTAGAAGAGTAGGTAAATCTTTAAAATTACCTAAACAGATCTTAAATAGACATCCTTTCCCAGGTCCAGGTCTAGCCATTAGGATTCTTGGTGAAGTAACATCTGATAAAATAGAAATACTTCAAGAAGTAGATCATATTTTTATTAGTGGTTTAAAAGAAGATAAACTTTATGATAAGGTTTGGCAAGCAGGAGCAATATTTTTGCCCATACAATCTGTTGGAGTTATGGGAGATGAAAGAACCTATGAAAATGCCGTTGCATTAAGAGCCGTTTCATCGACTGATGGAATGACCGCTGATTGGTGTCATTTACCCTATGAATTTTTGGCAAAAATTTCCAACCGAATAATTAATAACGTTAAAGGAATTAATCGAGTAACTTACGATATAAGTTCAAAACCTCCAGCAACAATAGAATGGGAATAAAAAAACATATATTACTATTTAGCGTGTTTTTTATTTTAGTCAGTGCTATTTCTATAGCTCAAGATCTTGATTCTAATCATTATAAATTACATACCGTTTTAAAGGGCGAAACGAGTTATGGCATAGCTAAAAAATATCAGATTAAGTTAAATGAATTTTTCTCTGCCAATCCAGAAGCCTCAAAGGGTTTAAGTAAGGGTCAAATTGTAAAAATTCATATTCCTGTTTTTATCACTCAGAAAAGCAATGATAAAGATTCTACAGCAAAAAAACACATAGTAAATAAAGGGGAGACTCTTTGGTCGATTTCAAAAATGTACGGAGTTCAATTTTCTTTAATTAAGTCATATAATCAATTGAAATCCAATGATTTGACTCTAGATCAAGTTTTGTTAATTCCTAATATAATAACAGACACAATTAATGAAATTACTCCCATGATTAAACATGTTGATCATCCTTTACTTA
>MDSV01238128.1_pt1 | contig 10226 bp, 8 predicted proteins | sample 810851 | NCBI WGS metagenome assembly MDSV01 (sample SAMN05326640, study PRJNA326480) | marine metagenome | isolation source: seawater | place: Atlantic Ocean: North East | collected 2012
AACGGGGGACACATGAAATGCGAAAATTTAAAACAGTTAACGAATTAGTTAACTTATTAAAACCAGATTATCCCGTATATTGCATACGGACTGAAGAGATTAAAAAATCCGTAAAATTTTTTAGGGAGAATTTTCCAGGTAGAATTCTTTATGCAGTAAAAACCAATCCAAACGAAAAAATTATAAAACAAATCATTTCCAGTGGGATATATGAATTTGATGTCGCATCAATAAATGAGATTAAACTTATAAAAAAAATTAATACAAAAGTAAAATTGCATTATATGCACACAGTGAAATGCAAAGAGAGCATATCATCTGCCTATTTTAATCATGGTGTAAAAAGTTTTTCTTTAGATACAAAAGATGAACTTAGAAAAATTTTAGATGCCACTAATCAAGCAAAGGATCTAGAATTGTTTGTAAGAATTGCAATCTCTAATGAACATGCTGAAATAGATCTTTCAAGAAAATTTGGTGCTCTTCCCTCTGAAGCATTAGGTTTAGTTAGGCTATGTAAGGAACATTCTAAAAAACTTGGAATTAGTTTTCACGTTGGATCTCAATGCATGCATAAAATTTCTTATTCAAAGGGTATTCGTGAAATAGGAAATATAATCAAAAAAACAAAAATAGTACCTGACACAATAAATGTTGGTGGAGGGTTTCCTTCAATTTATCCTGATTTAAATCCGGAACCATTAATTAATTATATTAATGAAATCAAAAAAGAACTTAATAATTTAAAACTACCAAATTTACCTGAAATTATTTGTGAGCCAGGAAGAGCTATCGTTGCTGAGAGCGGTTCAACTATTGTCAAAGTTATTTTAAGAAAAAAAAACACACTTTATATTAATGATGGAACATATGGTTCTTTATTTGATGCAGGCGCACCAAACTTTGTGCTACCATCAAAAATGATAACTAATGGTAGAGTTCAGTCTAAAAAATTAACAGCCTTCAGTTTTTTTGGTCCAACTTGTGATGGATTAGATTATATGAAAGGTCCTTTTTTATTACCAAATAATATCAGAGAAGGTGATTACATAGAATTGGGTCAATTAGGAGCATACGGATTAACTTTTAGAACAAATTTTAATGGATTTTATTCAAACGAGATACATGAATTAAGTGACAAACCAATTATGTCCCTATACGATGATTCAAAAGAAAAAGTTGGTTTTTTAGTAGCTTAATGGATAAAAAAAATAGTTCGAATATCGGACACAACAAAAAATCTCTTCTAAAAACTCCTGTAGAGCACATTGATATAAAATCATTTGATGCGCGTAAAATTATTGATGGGATGAGTAAAATGTCATTTACGTCTAGGGATACTGCTAGAGCAGCTACTATTTATAACGAAATGCTGAAAGATAAAGATTGCTCAATCTTTTTAACATTAGCCGGTTCAACATCAGCCGGTGGTTGTATGAATTTATATACCGATTTAGTGAAATATAATATGGTAGATGCAATTGTAGCTACCGGAGCTTCAATAATAGATATGGATTTTTTTGAAGCACTGGGTTTTAAACATTACCAAGGTTCTCAATTTCAAGATGATACCGAACTACGAAATAATTATATAGATAGAATTTATGATACGTATATCGACGAAGAAGAACTACAAGCTTGCGATCAATCAATTTGTGATATTGCAAATACACTTGAGCCAAAATCCTATACTTCTAGAGAATTTATTAATGAATTAGGTAAATATTTGAAGTCAAAGGCTAAGAAAAAAGGATCTTTAATTGAAACTGCTTACGATAATAATGTTCCGATATTTTGCCCTGCTTTTACGGATAGTTCAGCTGGTTTTGGATTGGTTATGCATCAAGAGCAAAATCCAGATAGACACTTAACAATTGACTCAATTCGTGAATTCAGAGAACTAACAGAAATAAAATTAAGGTCTAAACAATCGGGTCTTTTAATGGTTGGTGGAGGTGTTCCTAAAAATTTTATTCAGGATACTGTCGTATGTGCTGAACTATTGGGAAAAAAAGTAGATATGCATAAATACGCAATACAAATTACAGTTGCAGATACTAGGGATGGTGCTTGCAGTAGTTCAACTTTAAAAGAGGCTAGCTCGTGGGGAAAAGTTGACACAACGAAAGAACAAATGGTTTTTGCTGAGGCAACAAGCGTATTACCATTAATCGCAAGTGATGCTTTTCATCGAGAAAATTGGAAAAAAAGAGAAAAAAGAAACTTTTCGCAAGTTTTTAACTCATAAATGGAGTTCTTAAGTCAGAAGAAGGGGTTTTTAGGTTTTGATGCTGCGCCAAAAAATAACTTTAAAGTTATCGTTGTACCTTTTGGACTGGAAAAGACTGTAAGTTATGGAGGTGGGACGAAAAACGGGCCAAAAGAAATTATTAAAGCTTCGCACCAGGTTGAGTTATTTGACGAAGAGTTAAATAAAGAGCCATATAAAGAAATAGGCATAAAGACTATAAAACCTTTTGCTATAAAAAAAAAAAATAAAAAAGGCATTGGATCAGTTATCTAATATTAATAAGGAAATAATAGAAAAAAATATGTTTCCGCTTGTTCTTGGTGGAGAACATTCTATCACGCCTGGCTGTTTAAAACCTTTTACTAATAAGTTTGATAAGATAACCTTACTTCATTTTGATGCACATGCAGATTTAAGAGAAAGTTACCAAGGCGAAAAGTTTTCACATGCTTCTGCAATAAAAAGATGTTTGGATTTTAATAATGTCAACGTTGTTTCATTTGGCATAAGAAATTTATCTAAGTCAGAGATGGATTTTTACAACAATAATAGAGACAGAATACAAATTTTTTGGGGTAAAGATAAAAATAATTATAATCTATCTGATCTAGAACGAATTTTTAGAAATAAAACAGTCTATATTACTTTTGATGTAGATAGTTTCGATGCAAGCATAATGCCAGCAACTGGGACGCCAGAGCCAGGCGGTTTAATGTGGGAGGACGTTTTGCCAATCATAAAAAAAGTTTGTCAGGTATCAAATGTAGTCGGTGCAGATATTAATGAGTTGGCTCCAATTAAAAATTTTAGTTCTTATAATTTTTTAGTGGCTAAATTAGCTTACAAAATATTATCATATACATTTGAGTTTAAAGATTAATAAAGCTATTTGGTTGCCAAATTAAAATTACTAAAGCACCTCCTAACTCACCATTTTTTCTAAACAATAATTTTGCACCCTGTCTTTCTAATAAAGTTTTACCTAAAAAACTACCTAACCCAAGCCCAGAATTAGATCTTACTTCTCTCGATCTAGATTTAATATACGGTTCTCCAATTTTTTCAATAACATCATCAGGAATACCGGGGCCATCATCGTTAATTTTTATTTCAATTATTTTTTTGTCACTCTTTAAAAAAATCTTTACTCTACTCTTTGAAAATTTAACTGCGTTACCAATAAAATTTCTTAGACCATAAATTATTTCAGGTGTTCTTTTTATGGCAATCTTATTTGTATCTTCTTCAACTATAAAATCTATGCTTTTCGATGAAGTTTCCTTGAAAGAGTCTATAATTTCTTGAAGTAAATCTTCAAATTTAATTGAACTTAAGAAATTGTCTTCTTCAATCTGTTTTTTAGAAATTTTTTTTAATATTTCGCTACATCGTTTTGTTTGACTAATTAAAAGATCAATATCTTTAGAGTACTCTTTATCGCTTCCAATTTCTTTTTTTAATTCTTTGGCTACAACACTAATAGTTGCTAGTGGTGTTCCCAATGAGTGAGCGGCGGCGGCGGCTTGGCCTCCCAAAGACTCGAGTTCATATTCCTTTGATATTACTTCTTGTAACTTGTTTAATGCTTCAGACCTTTTCTTTGTCTCGCCAGCAAACCTTATTCCAAAATAGCTTAAAAAAACTAATCCAATTAAAATTGAAATCAGTATTCCTATTGTATAATAATTGGGAACTGAAAAAATATTTGAATCTAATCCTGGTAGAGGTAAATGTGTTAATGAAATTAGAAATAATAAAAAAGAAGTTATTAATCCTAATATGATTGTTGTCCCCATACTTAGAAATGTAGATGAAACGATTGTTGGTATTATCATTAAGATTGAAAATGGATTTAAAATACCTCCAGTTAGATATAGAAGAGCACTCAGTTGAAACAAGTCGTATAAAAGAAATAATGAGGCATAAGAATCTTTTAATTGATTAACTTTAATTTTAAATTGAAGAAATAAATTTGTAAGTAATCCAATAAAAATAATAATATAACTTTCTTTTATTGGAAATTTAAGATTGAGGTAAAAAAAGACTATATTAACTGCAATAAATTGACCGAAAATTGCTATATATCTTAATATTGTAAGAGTGTTCTTGTCTAAATTAAGATTCTCTTTTGTTCTAAAGAGAGTAGAAAAATTCATAATCTTATTAAATGTCTAGATTAGCAACATCTAAAGCATTATTTGTAATAAAATCTTTTCTTGGAGCAACTTCATCACCCATTAGCACCTTAATCATTTTTTGATCTTCTTTTGACTTATCCTTGGTTCCTTTTGAGTACTGAACCCTCAACATAGTTCTATTATCAGGATTTAAAGTTGTTTCCCATAGTTCTTCTGGGTTCATTTCTCCTAAACCCTTAAATCTTTGAATTGATAGTTTTTCTCTTTGATCTTGTATAAATTTTTTATACTCAGCAGAACCTTTTTTAATTTTTTTATCTATTTTTCCAGCATTTAAAATATAATCTTCAAGAGCTTTTTCGTCTTTTATATAAACACTCTTGTTAGCTTTAGTAACTTTAAATAAAGGTGGTTGTGCAAGATATATGTGGCCATTCTCAATTAATTGGTTAAATGGAAAATTGTTAAAAAAAGTTAAAAGTAAAGTTCTAATATGTGACCCATCCACATCTGCGTCGGTCATGATAACAATTTTATCATACCTTAGGTTTTCAATATTGAAATCCTTAGAGCCTGTTCCTAGAGCGTTGATCAAAGTTACAATTTCATTAGAAGACATCATTTTTGATAGAGCTTTAGTTGATTGATCTTCTCCATTACTTTTTCCATTTACGTATGTATTCAAAATTTTTCCTCGTAAAGGTAAAACTGCTTGATACTCTCTAATTCTTCCTTGTTTTGCAGATCCACCTGCTGAGTCTCCCTCAACGATAAATAATTCAGTACCTTGTCTTTTCTGTATTTGACAATCTGCTAATTTTCCAGGTAACCCTGATAATTCAAAAGAGCCTTTACGTCTTACACTATCACGCGCTTTTCTAGCTACATCTCTAGCCATTGCTGCTTGGGAAATTTTTTCTAATACAGTTTTTGCTATTGAAGGGTTTTGATCAAACCATGTAGAAACTTTTTCACTTATAATATGTTCTACTATATTTCTTATTTCAGAAGATACGAGCTTGTCTTTTGTTTGTGATGAAAATTTTGGATCTGGCATCTTTATTGATATAACTGCTGTAAGTCCTTCCTTAATGTCTTCTCCTGATAAAGTAATTTTATTTTTTTTACCATTTCTGTCTGCAGTATATTTATTTATAACTCTAGTTAGAGCAGTTCTAAAACCAAGTAAGTGAGTTCCGCCATCTTTTTGCGGTATGTTGTTAGTAAATGGCAAAACTTCCTCGGAATATCCAGCGTTCCATTCAAAAGAACACTCAACAACAACATTATTTTTTGATGCAGTTACATAAACTGGCTTTTTAAAAACTTCCTTTTCATTTTTATTTACTAAAATTGGCTTTTTATTATTAATATATTTTACAAATTCTAGAATTCCACCATCATATTTATGTAAAAACTCTTTTTCTTTATTTGATGTATTATCAACTAATTTAATAGCAATTCCTTTATTAAGAAAAGCTAATTCCCTAATCCTTTTTTCAAGTATTGTGGTGCTAAATTTAATAGAGGAAAAAATTTGTTTTGAGGGCAGAAAAGTGATTCTTGTGCCGTTCTTTTTAGTTTTGCCTAGCTTTCTTAGTGGTTTTATTGAATTTCCATCTTTAAAACTTATTTGATACTCATTGCCCTCCCTAAATATATTTAAGTCTAATTTTTCAGAAAGCGCATTTACTACAGAAACTCCCACACCATGTAAACCACCTGAAACTTTATACGATTCGTGGTCAAATTTTCCACCAGCGTGTAACTGTGTCATTATAACTTCAGCGGCAGACATTTTTTCTCCTTTATGCATATCAACTGGTATCCCTCTTCCGTCATCCTCTACAGTAATTGTGTTATCTGAATTAATAAAAACAGTGATATTTTTGCAGTGTCCTGCTAGGGCTTCATCAATAGAGTTGTCTACAACCTCGAATACCATATGATGCAAGCCAGACCCATCGTCCGTATCTCCGATGTACATCCCGGGCCTTTTTCTTACTGCATCTAGTCCCTTTAAGACTTTGATTGAGTCAGCACCATACGATGCATTTTTTTTTAATTCAGAATTTTTAGACATTATTTTTAGATGTAATTATCATATCATTTTTTTTATCGAATATAAAATCAACCATGACCATAATGACTTAAAACTACTATGTATCAACAATAATAGAGCTATAATAAAAAAAAATTCTAAAATTTGATAATTTTAGATTTTCATAGGCATTATGACGTAATAACTATTTTTATCTGATTTGTCTTCAATCAAAACTGGTGAAACGGAGTCTTTTAAATTCATCTTTAAACTTTTATCCTCTATCGATGATGCAATATCAATTAAATATTTGGAGTTAAAGCTTATATTCAAATTTTCAGAATTATAGTCTGCTGTAATTTTTTCATTACCGTCACCTGAATTTGCACTGTTAACTGATAGTTGAACATTATCTTTGTCGATGGTTAACTTTACTCCCTCTTTTCTATCCAGTGAAACACTAGCAACTCTTTCAATAGAATTAATAAAATCTTTAGAGGATATAATTAAGGTTTTTTCATTTGATGTTGGTACAACTTTTTTATAATCAGGAAATTTTCCATCTATTACTTTTGATATCAATTTCATATTACCTATCGAAAATTTTATTTTGTTGTCGCTTGTTTGCATTAATATCTGCTCTGAAGTATCAGCTAGAATAGTACAGAGTTGAAATACTGTTTTTCGCGGAAGGATTAACGACGTAAAATCAGCAGATTTTTCAATTTCAAGGCTGCTAGAAGATAGTCTATGACTATCTGTTGCTACACCAGTTAAAAAATTTCTTCCGTGCGCTTCTGTAAGATGCAAAAATACACCATTTAAATAATGTCTAGTATCATCATTAGATATTGAAATTCTAGTTTTATTTAAAAGTTTAAGAAATCTGCTATTATTTAGAGAAATTTCTTGACCTTCGAACTCATCTGCGAAAGATGGAAAATTATCTGTAGGTAAGCATAATAAGTTAAAATCTGCATTTTCACTTTTTAAGCTAAGTTTATTTTCAGTTTTTAACACAAAGTTTAATTCAGCATTTGATGAAATTTTTCTTAAGATATCATATAATATCGCGGCTGAAGTAGTTGTGCTTCCCTCATTTATAATATTTACGTCGCTAATCTCATCATAGAATATAATGTCAAGATCTGTTGCGACAATTTTTAATTTATTATTTTTTAGTAGTAGAAGAACATTGGATAAAATTGGTAAAGTATTTTTTTTTTCTACAACACCTTGAACAAAATTTAACGACTTTAATAAGATATCTCTTTTAATAACAAATTCCATGTCACTACTGTTCTAGTAATAAACTTTTAATCTGACTGATATTTTTTTTCATTTCGTCGTCCTGTTCAGACAATCTAGTTATAGTTTTAACAGCATGTATTACAGTTGTGTGATCACGATTGGCAAATCTCCTACCTATCTCGGGTAAAGATCTAGATGTCATTTTTTTTGCCAAGTACATTGCTACCTGCCTAGGTCTGGCCAGAGGTCTTGATCTTCTTTGGGAAAGCATCTCACTTAAAGCGATATTAAAATAGTTTGAAACGACATTTTGAATTTTATCTACAGTAACTACTCTTATTTGACTAAAAACATCTTTTAAAATATTTTTACAGTCATTAATAGTAAGGTCTTTGTTATGCACTCTACTAAATGCAATTACTCTGTTTAGTACTCCAATAAGTTCTCTTATATTCGTTTTACTTTCACTTGCTATATAAGCTATGACTTCTTCACTTAAATTGATATTTTCTTTAAATTCACTTTGAATTTCCTCTATTTTCATTTTTATAATTTTAATTTTTAAATCTAAATCTGGAGTGTCAATATCAACAACTAATCCGCCAGCTAATCTAGATTTTATTCTATCTTGAACTCTATCTAATTTCATTGGCGCTCTGTCAGCAGAGATTATTATTTGAGATCCTTTATCCATTAAACTGTTAAAAGTGTGAAAAAATTCCTCTTGTAGGCTCTCCTTTCCACTCATGAATTGAATATCATCAATTATGAAAACTGATGATTTTCTAAAAAAATCTTTAAAATTCACCATATCGTTCTTCTTAATAGATTTGATGAAATGATACATAAATCTTTCTGCAGAGATAAACATAACATTGTTATCGTTTTGTAGCTCCAATCCAATCGCGTTTAGGAGGTGTGTTTTGCCAAGTCCTACTCCTCCACAAATGTAAAGTGGATTATAACGGGAAATATGCTCACAAACTCTCTTAGAATAGGACAAAGCTATATCGTTACTTTTGCCTCTAATAAAGCTTTGAAAGCTTAAATTTGAATTAAGCCTATTGTAGTTTAAAATTGAGTCTTTTATTTCTGTAACTTTATTAAGTTCGTTTATCTTAATAAACTCTTGATTTTGCTTATTCTCTTCAATTATTTTAAATTCTATTCTGTTTAAACTTAATTTAAAGCTTTTTACTTGTTCAAGAATTTTATCTAAATACCTAGAGACTATCCAGTCTCTAAAAAAACGTGTAGGTACTCCAAGTATCAAATAGTCATTATATTCTTTTACTAAAGATATTTTTTGTAACCAACTGTTGTAAACTTCACTACCAAATGTTTTTTTAAAAGAATTTTGTATATCTTCCCAATTTAATGTCTTCTCTTCTTCCGAAATGAAAGCATTATGTTTTTTAATATTATTATTTTCCATGTAGAATTTTTCTTAAAGAGAATCCTTTAAACGTCTTTTGCGATTTATTTGCAACTAAGTAGAGGTTGTAATCAAAAATAAAATTCCAAGTTGGTTGTACGATTAACGTTCAGATAGAAATCAAAAAAAATTTGCAACTCTTTGATTGAAGTTTCAATATTTTGTTAAGAGAGTCTAAATGTAGAGTTGAATTTACAATACTATCAACTATGAATTGATTATTTAGATGATATTTTTTTTGAAATTCTAGAAATTTTTCGAGAAGCGGTATTCTTGCTTATAATACCAGATTTAGCAACCTGCATTAGAATTGATTGAAATTTTGCAAAATATTTTTTTGCTTTATCTTTTTCTTTTGCTTTAATAAGAAGATCCATTTTTTTCACAGCATTTTTAAACTTGCTTTTTCTAATTCTGTTAACTTGGGTTTGTTTTTTTACCCTTCTAACTCTTCTAATTGCTGATTTGGTATTTGGCATTTTTAGGATTGTATATATGTGCAACTTAACACGGTCAACTTTATTATTTTTGACATTTAGCGCAGAAAAAAGATGCTCGATTTGATATAGAAATTTTTATTATATCCATTTTACAGTTTTTATTTGAACATTTTTCACCTTTTTTTCCGTAGACACTAAAATGTTGCTGAAATGAACCTTTTTTTCCACCGCTACTAGAAAAATCTTTTATAGATGACCCCCCAAGGAAAATAGCTTTTAAAATTATCTTTTTAGTGAATTTAATAATTTTTTTTATCTCTTTGTTTGTGAGATTGCTAACTTTTTTTATAGGCCTTATCCCGCTGTAAAAAAGAATCTCGTTTACATAAATATTACCAAGTCCAGATACAAATTTTTGATCCATTAATATATCTTTAATTGTCCTATTTCTTTTCAATATATAATTTTTAAAATAGCTAATGTTAAATTTTGTGCTTAGCGGTTCTGGTCCCAAATTCTTTATATGGGCGTTATTATCTATGTTATTACTTTTGAAAAACTTAATAAAACCAAATTTTCTTACATCGTTATAAATTAATTTTTGATTATTTGATAAATTAAAAATTAAACGATCATGCTTTTTGTCTTTATCTTCGTTTATATCATAATA
>MDSV01020670.1_pt1 | contig 10225 bp, 5 predicted proteins | sample 810851 | NCBI WGS metagenome assembly MDSV01 (sample SAMN05326640, study PRJNA326480) | marine metagenome | isolation source: seawater | place: Atlantic Ocean: North East | collected 2012
CAACTTCTACACAAATAGTTTGTACACAGAAGCCGCAGATCCAGGTGTTGCTGGCACAAAAGAAGCCACAGTAAGGTTAGGTGTTTTACAGTATGATGTAACAAACTACAGTTCAGGATACTTGCCAGCAGGACCCAACAGAAGTGGAGATACAGGAACACAATACTTTACATTTGCATTCCGCAGAGCAACTGTGGCAAACTTTGATATTAATATAACCAGTACTAGTGGTATTGCAGGGTTGTGGTATGCTGCACCTGGAACAATACTAACCGCAGCCAGCACACTCAATGGCTGGGTAGAAGGAACAAGTCAATACAATGGTGTAGGACTTCCTGGAGCAGATGCAGGAAACGGTGGTAATGGTGCCAGCGGTGGTGCATTTACTGGTGCAGATGTTATACCAACTGGAAGCAGTTTAAGTGGCGGATACACAATGACAATTGGTACTGCTAACCTTAGTAATGCAACAGGCAATGTTTGCTTAATTAGAATTGCACTTACAAGTGGACAAAGCATATCTGCTCTTAGTATAGGAGTTGCTGCTTAATGGCTATTACTGACAGTCAAAAAATTGACTATCTGTTTAAAAAAGTAGGTTATGGTGCCACTAAAACAGATGTAAACTCCAACAAACTTGCTCCAAACGAAGCAATTCCAAGTCCAGCACTTATCCGTGGTGACGTTATATGGAATCAATCAGATGAAATACCTAGTGTTAAACCAGGTAGTACCAGTGGTGTTGTGCAAATATATACCGGCGCTAGCAGTGTAGAAACTACAGCAGATAACACTGCTACAGCAAATCGCACCTGGAAAACTGGTGTCACAGACTGGATACCGCCCCAGTTTGGTAGTACCTATCTTGTTAATGTTTACATACACACCAGCGGAGATGCAGCCAACTCTAATAGTATTAGTAACAGAGTATTTGTTACAGGTAGCGGTAACAACGATGAATGGTTCTTTGACTACGAATCTGGTGTGCTTAACTTTATTGGCACAAACTTGCCTAATGGTAAGTCTTTTAGTGGTAAGAGTGTTTATATAGAAGGTGCAAGATATGTAGGCAACAAAGGCATGGGAGGTGGAACTGGTGCATATACATTTACCGACAACCGCATGCAAACAACTGCTACTAACGAAGAAATTATTATTGAACCTGCAGGCACAGGTTATGTTGCTGTTGATGCAACTTCAGGATTAATAGTTCCAGTAGGAACAACTGGACAAAGACCTACAGGCCAAGCAGGGATGTTAAGATTTAGTAGCACTAACAGCAAACTAGAAATTTATAATGGTGGTAGTTGGGAAAATGTTGGTGCAGGTGTTACTGGATCTTCTACAACCAGAGATACATTTAATGGCGATAATAGCACTACAGCATTTACTCTGAGTGCGGCTGCAACCACAGACAGTGTGTTTGTAAGTATAAACGGTACAGTGCAATTAGGTTCTGACGGTTATTCTGTTAGTGGAACCACACTTACATTTACTGAAGCACCTGCAAGTGGCGATAAAATTCAAGTACAAAATATTTCTAGTGGTAATACAACTGATGTAACACAACTTAAAGACGCAGATAGCGATACAAAAATACAAGTTTCAGAAAGTGCTGACGATGATACAATAAGATTTGATGCAGCAGGTACAGAAGTTGCAACTATGACAGCTAGTAAAACTGCTTTTGCAACCGCAGTACAATTGGCAAGTTTAACGACAACACAAAGGAATGCATTGTCGGCAGCAAACGGCATGGTAATTTATAACACAACCACCAGCAAATTTCAAGGATATGCAGGAGGCAGTTGGGTGGACTTCCATTAAAGCATAAATATAATATAGAGTATCTAGAAGGTGTAACGCATGGCCTATACAGTTAATAAAACAGATGGAACAATACTAAGCACAGTATCAGATGGAACAATAGACACAACCACTGATATAGTACTAATTGGTAAAAACTATTCAGGATACGGAGAATTTCAGAATGAGAACTATGTAAAGTTATTAGAAAACTTTGCAAACACTAGTGCTCCTGGTTCTCCTATCACAGGCCAGGTATGGTATGATACCACAAACAGTTCTTTAAAAGTATATAATGGAACAACATTTAAAAATATTAGTTCTACTACAGTAAGTGCAACTACTCCGTCCGGAGCAGTTACAGGAGATTTATGGTGGGATACTACCAATGCTCAACTCAAAGTATACGATGGTAGTGCATTTGTAATAGTAGGTCCTCCCTATAGTGCTAGCCAAGGTAAATCTGGTGCACTAGTTGAAACAGTAACAGATAATGGCGCATCTGATCATGTTACTATAGGACTTTATACCAATGGTACTCAAGTAGGAATTATTTCCAAAGACACAGAATTTACACCGCAAACTAGTATTACTGGTTTTTCTACTGTAAAGCCAGGATTGCAATTAAGTTCAACTGTAAGCGGCGTAAAATTACAAGGTACAGCAACTGATTCAGATGCACTAGGTGGAATAACCAGTGCTAACTTCTTGCGTAGTAATGCAAGTGACAGTACAAGTGGTGTACTTAGTATATTAAACGATACAGGTGTTGTTGTTGGTGTTGACAGCGATCTTACAATAGGCGTAAGCGGTACTAATGTACAAGTTAAAAATGTTACCAGTGATGGAGATATCCTGTTTAATGTAAATGATGGCGGCGTAGATACACTAGCTATGACTATTGATGGCGCAACTTCCAGAGTTTTGCTTGCAGGTGACCCAACTGTTAGTTTAGGAGCAGCAACCAAAGCATACGTTGATACACAAGTAAGTGGGGTAAGTGGTAGTTCTATTACTGTAAACGATACTAGTGTAGCAATTACAGACACTGGTGCAAATGGACAAGTTTTAACTACGGTAGATGGCGTAGCAAAAATTACCACATTATCTGCCCAAACAACATTTGCACAACCTATTGCAATGGGTACAAACAGAATTACAGGAGTTGGTGATCCAGTTAGCGGACAAGATGTAGCAACAAAAACATATGTAGATGCCAGCGGCAGTAGTGCAGGAAAACACACAATGTGGATTCCAGTTGCAGCTATGAAGCCTACAGTATCTAATGGTTGTAGCATACACACAGAAGTTGAGACAACTTCTGGTCGTCCAGACATGCAGGTATTAGACTTTGATGCTAGTTCAGATGAGCATGCACAATTCCAAATTGCATTTCCTAAAAGCTGGAATGAAGGCACAGTTACGTTCCAAACATTTTGGACAACTGCCGCTACAGACACAGACGGTGTTGCTTGGGCATTGCAGGGAGTTGCAGTGTCTGATAATGACACAATAAATGCAACTTACGGAACAGCCGTTGTAGTTACTGATGATGCGCTTGGTGCGGCTAATGATTTATGTGTAACTTCAGAGAGTGGTAACATTACAATTGCTGGTACTCCTGCAGAAGGGGACGTTTGTTACTTTAGAATTTTCCGTGATGTAAGCGATGCAAACGACGACATGACAGAAGATGCAAGATTATTAGGGATTAAATTATTCTTTACTACAGATGCAGCTAATGATGCATAGGGGTAACTGATGTTTGCAGCATATAATACTGGTGTACTACAAGGTTCTGTAAAAAGAGTACAGGGCGATGCTTCAGCAGAGTCTGGTGTTGCAACTGGACCTATAATTTGTGCATCCCATGGAGACTGGGTAACAGATGATAGCGATGTAACTGGTGGTACAGCAACCAATTGGTTTATGAGCACACAGTATAATAGTGGTGATTATGATATAAGCACTTACAGCTATAATACTAGTACACATGCTTTAACTACAGTTGCACATTTTGATAAAGCAGCCGCAACAAGTATTAGCGGAAGCTGGAGTCAAACAGACGGTCTTTTTGGAGGCTGGGCACAAAGAAGCAGAAGTGGATCAGGTTATCCAAACGACTATCCTTCCAGTGCACAGGTAGAAGCAATTAACAGTAACCTTGCAGGTATTTCTAGTGGGACAACCACACATAGCACAGGCAGTGGACCATACAATGGCATGCAAAGGCTTGCAGATGATATGTTAGTTATGGTTGGTGCTTCAGGAAATATACAGGGAAACTATGGTGTTAAGACCACAGACGGATCCAGTGCTACCAATGGTGGACAAAATACAAACAGTCCAGATAATGGAGGCACAGGTAACTGGAATCCCCGAGACGGATCATTTGCAGAACCTCATTTAGTCGCAGTTTCTACAGGAATTTGTGCTATAGGCGGCGGTGGAGGAACGTATAGTAATCCTACTCATAACTATGATTATTTTTATATGTCTTTTGGTGGAAGTATAAATGGACAATCTGCTTTGGCTGATGGAGTTTCTTTCAGCTGGGCTGAAAGCACAAACAGAATTAATTTTGAGGTTATGAGTTGGGATGGAACTGCTGGCGGACAAACCAGAACATATAATGGTGGTGTATGCACGGCCCCCTCTCATACTGGTAGCACATTAGCACCAAAAGTATTTCCAACTACGTGGGGTAATGTAATAATGTGTCACGATACTGGCACTCCTGCTAATGCAGTGTGTTTTCCAGTCACGTGGAGTGGAACTACTCCTACAGCAGGCTCAAGTGTGTCTTGGCCAGGCGGAGCATCTATACCAAGTAATGAATTGCATGTGGACTATACTATAAGAGGTGGCGGTGGTAACGGCAACAAACATGGTAGCGGACAGCATAGAACTGATTTAAACAAATATAGAACAGTTAGACAATATGAAGTAGGAAGTACTACTTACTTTGATTTTGTAGAATTTGAGTTTAATTACGTTGGTGGAGTATTATATCCTAGTGTATATACTACAGTTAAACAGGGTTGGAGTTATCCCAAGACTGGCGTAACCGTAAGGGGATCAATTTATATGAAAAATAATACTGATGTATTCATGTTATTTGGAAGCATCGATGCTGGAGACAACACAGCCCATGAATATGTATACTTTGAAGGAGCATTCAGTCCATGAGTATTACTGTAGAAGAGGGCAGAACTATTTTACTTGCTGCAATTGATCAAGAAAAAGCAACAGGCAATCCTACTAAAATTTTAGAAGTAGGAGATCAATGCATTATGGATATACATCAAGATCATCAAGATATGAAAATTAACGAAATATCTGATATAATTATTCCCATAGTTGACGAATTAAACAGTTAAATGCTATAATAAGGTATGAACCTACATTATGATAGCTTGTTTGCTATCCCAATTATTCAGCGAGTTGTTCCAGGAATGGATAACTTTAACGCTAATCTAGTTGAAAATTTAGATTCTTGGATAGGTAAAAATCCAAACGCAAAACCTGTAAACTGGTCTTGTGATTTATATTCTAGCGATATAGAAAAAAACATACTTCAACACAAACTATTCAGAGATCTTAAACAGCCTATTGTAACACATGCTAACGAACTATGTGAAATAATAGGATATGATAATGTAAAATATAAACCTGTCGTTGAGGACTGTTGGTTAAATGTTTATGGGCAACAGCATAATCAAGAACTTCACAATCATCCTAACAGACATTTAAGTGGAGTATACTATCCAACTGCTACACAAGGAGATGGTGCATTATTTTTCCGCACTCCGCTGTTTGGTACAAACTATGAAATGGTGCCAGTAAAAAAACCTAACAATACTAACACTGGATATTACATTGTAGAGACAGCCCCTAGCAAGATGGTTTTGTTTCCCAGCTATTTGTTACATTGCGTTACTCCTAACAGATCAGATCAGAGAATCTGTATTGCATTTAACATAAATTTGAAGCGTAAATAATAAATAAAATTTTAACGGAAAAGATTCCTTTTCCAGAGGTTCGCCACTAGCCCTCCCTAAAAAAAGGCCCTATCCCCATTTAAACCCTTTTAAACTAACATTTAAAAAGGTACTGATTACTTGCGAGTAACTGGTTTTTTTGGCTGAATTATAAATACAAAGTAAAATAACCGTATCTGGAGGTATAAAAATATGGCCCTTACAAGGATTAAAACTAATCAGATCACTGATAGTGCAATTACAGCCGCTAAGATTGCAAACTCTACCATTACAGGTGGTAAGCTAGCAAACAGTCTTACATACGGCAGTGATTTAACTGTTAGTGGTAACTTAACAGTCAGCGGAACAACCGTTGCTGTTGCAACAACAAATACGCGAGTAGATGACGCTCTCATTGTGCTTGCTCAAGGAACAAGCGGATCTCCCACTGAGGACGCCGGACTACTTATTGATAGAGGTAGTTCAAGTAACGTCGCATTTATATGGGACGAGAGCTTAGATCAGTTTGCACTAGCAGACGTAGGTAGTGAAGACGGCGACACAGCCGGTAATGTTTCAATTAGTAGTTATTCCGGCGTAAGGTTTGGTGCTGGTGTTTATGGATCACTTAACGATGGAACAACAACATTAACATCAACAGCAGCAGAATTGAACTTAATTGATGGTTCAAGTGCTGGTACAATTGTTAACAGCAAGGCCGTAATTTACGGTGGCAGTGGTGAAGTTAATGCTACTACACTACAAATTGGTGGTGTAAGTATTTCCGCTACAGCAGCAGAAATTAACTTAATTGACGGCGGTGCTACAGTAGGTACAACCGCAGTTGCAGGTGGTGATGGTATTGTTACCAACGACGGCGGCACAATGCGTGTTACAAGTACAGATACTTTTGACACATATCTTTCAGCTACAACAAAAGCACTTACCAACAAAACAATTAACTCAAATGCAAACACACTGCATATTGATTTGGATGATTTGGGTACGTTTACTGGAACACTAGCAGAGTTTAACTCAGGATTGCAAGGTGACAGTTTTGTAAGTTTAACTGGTAGTGAAACACTTACCAACAAAACACTTACAACTCCAACACTTACAACTCCAGTTGCTAACGCAGGTGTCCAACTTAAAAACGGTGCAACAAGTGCTGGTTTCCTGGAGTTTTTTGAGGACAGTGACAATGGTACTAACAAGGTAACACTTATTGGTCCAGCAAGCACAGCAGACGTTACAGTTGTGTTGCCAGCCGCTGCAGATACATTGGTTGGTAAAGCAACTACAGATACATTAACAAATAAAACAATCAACTCAAATGCAAATACCTTGCACATTGACTTGGACGACCTGGGTACATTTACTGGTACACTTGGTGAATTTAACGCTGGTCTACAAGGCGATAGTTTTGTAAGTTTAACAGGTGCAGAAGCACTTAGCAACAAAACACTTACAGCTCCTAAGTTTGCAGACGCAGGCTTCATTGCTGATGCTAACGGAAATGAACTTATTATTTTCCAAACTGTTGGTTCTGCAGTAAATCAAGTGGACGTTTTCAACGCAGCCGCAAGTGGACATCCAAAGATTGCTACAACAGGTGGTGATGATAACATTAACTTAATTATAGATCCTAAAGGTTCTGGTAGCTTAGACGTTAACACAAGTCAGATTATTAACGTTACAGATCCAACTGCTAACCAACATGCCGCTACTAAAGCATATGTTGATACAACAGTCAGCAATAGTGGTACATTAAGTGTTTCCGCAGACAGTGGTTCTACCCAAGGTATTGTTATTGCAAGTGAAACACTTGATATTGAAGGCACAGCCAACGAAATTGAAACATCTACAGATACAAATAAGGTTATTATTGGTCTACCAAACGATGTTACAGTTGGTGGTGTACTAACAGTTACAGGTAACTTGGTTGTTAACGGTACAACAACTTCACTTAGTAGCACAAACACAATTGTTGAGGACACCCTTATTGAACTTAACACTGGTGCTGGTTCTAACGCAAACGATATGGGACTTATCATGGAACGTGGTTCCACTGGTGATAACGCATTGTTTATTTGGGACGAGTCCGAAGACAAGTTTAGTTTTGGTACAACCACAGCCGTTGCAAGTGCAACTGGTAACATTACTCACAGTGCAGCTGGTGTTATTGTAAGCACAATTAATGCAAGTGGTACTGCTACTATTGACAACATGACTGTTGGTGGTGGTTTTGGTAGCACAGGTGTTACAATTAGTAACGCAGGTGTAATCCAAGCAAACGGTGCCATAACATCAAGTGGTGCAGTAACAGGTGGTTCCTTAACAGATGGAGTTGCTACGCTCTCAAGTGGTGCACTTACAAGTGCAACAACTGGTGCATTTAGTAGTAACATTACATCAGGTGGAAACATTGACATTAGCAGTGGTTCTGGTACCTACAAAGGTAACATGAGTGATACACATGTGCTTTACAGTTCAAGTGGTGTTATTACTGGCGAAGCTGGATTTACATATGACGATTCAGGTAACGAACTTACAGTTCCAAGCCTAACAATTAGTGATGTTACAGCAACCCGCGTGTTATACGGTGGTACAAGTGGTAGTGTTGATAGTGAAGCTGGCTTTACATACGATGCCAGTGGAAACGCACTTACAGTGCCAAGTCTGTTAGACAGTGCCCTTACATCAGGTCGTGTTGTTACAGCAGGCACAAGTGGTGTTCTAGAAGACAGCGGAAACCTAACATTTAACGGTAGCACACTTACTGTTACTGGTGCACTTGTTGCTACAACAACTGGTACATTTGGTGGCGGTTTTGGTAGCACTGGTACAACAATTAGTACAGCAGGTGTAATTAGCACAGATAGCAACGTTATCAGTAATGGTAACATTGACATCAGTGGTGGTTCAGGAACAATCACAACAAACGTTAGTGATACACATATGCTGTTTAGTGTTAACGGTGTTGTTACAGGCGAGGCAGGATTTACATATGATGATTCCGGCAACGAACTAACAATTCCAAGTGCTATAGTTAGTGACCTTACAGACAATCGTATTGTTATTGCAGGCACAAGTGGTGCAATTGAAGACGATGCTAACTTTACATTCGACGGTACAACATTTACCGTTGGTGGTGGCGACAGTAGCGTGTTTACTGCTACAGTAGCTGGTGTTGGTAACTTCGACGGTGCACTTACAGTTGATGGTGAAGCAAGTCTAGACGGTGGTATTGATGTTAACGGTGACAACTTTGCAGTTAGCACCGCAGGTATCGTTACTACAGTTGAAGACATTCGCATTACAGCAGACAATAAGCAACTGGAAATTGGTGCTGGTACAGACTTTACTATCGGACACGATGGTACTAACAGTACTATTGCTAACGCAACCAACTTGTTGATTATTAACAGTGCTGGTGGCGTTGTTGTTAACGAAAACAGTGCAAACGTTGACTTCCGAATTGAAGGTAACGGAAATGCAAACTTGGTTGTTGTTGACGGTAGTCAGGACAACGTTGGTTTTGGTGGTACACCAAATGCTAACTGTATTGCACACTTTAACGACACTGGTGCTATCATTATTCCAAATGGTACAACAGGCCAGCGTCCAACAGGTGTAACTGGACAGTTCCGTTATAACAGTACAACCAACTCATTGGAGTTTTACGATGATGCAGGTTGGGAATCACTTAGTTCTGACTTTACAGTTGCTACATCACAGCAATTTAGTGGAGACAACAGTACTTTAGCATTCACAATGACAGCACCATCTGGTAGTGATAGTTACACAGCGGCTGGTATACTAGTGTTTATTAATGGTGTTCAGCAAGAACTAAATGCATACGCACTTAGTGGTACTGGCAACAGGACATTAACACTGGACGAAGCACCAGTTGCTGGTGATTTGGTTGAAGTTCGTAAGATTACAACTTCTTCTACTATTAGAGCGTTGTCTGATAGTGATGGTGATACACAAATCCAAGTTGAAGAAGGCACTGATGATGATACCATCCGTTTCGATGTAGCAGGTAGCCAGATTGCTACTATAACAAGTGCAGGCATTGTAATGGAAAGTGGTAAAACACTTGCTGGTACAGCAACAAGCGCACAATACGCTGACTTGGCAGAGATGTATTCAGCATACGATAACGCAGCCCAGGAAGCTGGTACTGTTGTTATGTTTGCTGGTAAAGCTGTAGTTAAAGTATGTGACGAAGATGCATGCAGTGCAGTAGCTGGTATTGTAAGTACAGATCCAGCATACTTGATGAACAGTGATCAACCAGGTGCTCCACTTGCACTAGCAGGAAGGGTACCATGTAAAGTAACAGGCGCCGTTAAAGCTGGAGACCTTATGGTGTCCGCAGGTAACGGAATGGCCCGTGCTGAAGCAGATCCAAAGATGGGTACAGTAATAGGTAA
>MDSV01042130.1_pt1 | contig 10225 bp, 9 predicted proteins | sample 810851 | NCBI WGS metagenome assembly MDSV01 (sample SAMN05326640, study PRJNA326480) | marine metagenome | isolation source: seawater | place: Atlantic Ocean: North East | collected 2012
GAAAGACATTCGATTGAGGAAATGCGTGCCAATGCAGAACAAAGTGACATAGAGAAATATATACTGAAATATTCTGAATATGCAGAATTTGAGGATCAGTCCTACAGACCTTCATTTTTGGATCGCGTAAAAACGATTGCAAGAAAATTGGCTAGTCTGTTAATTAAAACGCATTGATTATTAAGTAGCGAGTACGAAAATGCGTTAGGCTCGTTTGCTTTATGCCAGTCGATAACCGTTAAAGAGTCGATAACGTTCCTAAAAAAGCAGTTTATTGGGGGAGTGGGTTCGGAGGTATGGTAAATATAGATATTGTTATTATTCGCGGTTTCAGCAGCGAGCTCCACTTGTTAATCCACACTTTGCAAACAGAATTAAAAAGGATCGTCCGGGCTAACGATTTTTTTTATCAGTCCGCATTTAGAAACAGGAGAGGATTAAAATGCTCATTGGTAATGGTTTAGTTGCTAGGTCATTTGATAAATACAAGAATAATAGCAGTGTAATTATCTTCGCTAGCGGTGTTTCTAACTCGCAGGAAACAGAAACAGCGAGCTTTAATAGGGAAGAAACCTTGTTACTTGAAACGATCTCATCATGCAAAGAGCGAACTCTCGTATATTTCAGCACATGCAGTATTTACGATATTTCAACAAGAGGGACAGCTTATGTACAGCACAAGCTTAAAATGGAGCGTTTAGTAAAAGAAAAATGTTCGCACTTCTATATATTTAGATTGTCTCAGGTAGTAGGCAAGTCAAGTAGCCCGACCTTAATTAATTATCTTTTTGATGCAATTAGAAATAAAAGGAATATTAAAATAAACGAATATTCAACCAGGAATTTAATTCATATTGATGATGTTTTTTCTATAGCAGAGCACATTATTGAAAACAAAGTTTATTTAAATGAAATAACAAATATTGCATCAGGTTTTAATATCTTGGTAATGGATATTATTAGGCATATCGAAGGTATATTGAACATTACAGCCTTGTATACTCTTGTGGAATACGGCAACAGTTTAGAAATCGACGTAGGTAAGATTAGAAAAATAAATTGCGCACAAAAACTTTTTAACGATGAATATATCGAGAATATTTTAGGTAAATATAACGAAGAGTTTTCACGGATAACTTAATTTCGATTGGTAGGATGTTTAATGACAAAAAAACACTATAGTTATAACCGCTTAATTTTCGCGATCGGTCACACTTCAGACTTTAAGCTTAGCTAGATTTAGGGTTGCTATTGAAAGATTTAAGATTAACACAGCTGTACTTGGGATGGCGTTATAGGATGTCATTAAACATCACGATTATCAGACCTTGACGTTCTAGTGGCTGATTTAGTTAATTCATTCAAGATAGGGTTCGCAAATCTTGGTGATGCCAAATCAATTATTACGCTCAATAGAAATTTCTCAGTGGTGCGCGAATAATATTTGGCAGATTGGTTGGTAAAGGAGAACATCTGAAATGAAAGCTTTGGTAGTAGGTTTTGGTTCGATAGGTAAAAGACATTACGATATTCTGGCGAGTTCTTTGGGTGCTCATAATGTCTACATTGTGACTAGGCGCGAGACTAGGTTTAAGAATAGCTTCGCCTCGCTTGAAAGCGTTGAGGATATATCTGCTTTTGATTATTTTGTAATCGCATCAAAAACATCAGAGCATTATGATGATTTAAAGTATATAAATTCGAAAGTATTTGAAAAAAAAATATTAGTAGAAAAACCCTTATATGAATCAATAAAACCAAATTTTAAGATTTTCAATCAAATTTTTGTAGCCTATAACTTGCGATTTCACCCTTTAATAATTCAATGTAAGGAAAGGTTAAGAGACAAAAAAATAATCTCCGCAAGATTTTATGCAGGCGAATACCTGCCAATGTGGCGGCCAGACTCTGACTATCGAAACTCGTATAGCGCAAAAAAAGAAGAAGGTGGTGGAATTTTATTAGATTTTAGTCATGATATTGACCTTGTTGGTTATTTGTTGGGGGAAATAGATAAACTTGAGGCATTTAATTCTAAAATTTCTAATTTAGACATTACTTCTGATGATTACATGTCAATGATTGGTGTAACCAAGAATAATATTCATTTCTCATTATCTTTAGATTCAATAAGTAAAATTAAAAAAAGAGAGATACAGATTAATTTAGAAAGTGAAACGATTGAAATAGATCTAATAGGTAACACTCTAAAAATTAAAGAAGTGAGCAGTGATATGTTAATTTATGAACTAAATGATTATGTAAGAAATATATCTTTTGAAAATATGCATCAATCAGTAATAAATGCGAATATCAAAGAAATTGCGACTTATGATGATGGAATTAGGCTAAGTCGAATCTTTGACGATCTAAGATCTAATAGCGCCCAAAAGGAATGGTCATGAGGAATATATGTACAATTTTAGCTAGAGGTGGGTCTACTGGTTTAAAGGGTAAAAATGCTAAAATCTTATGCGGCAAGCCTCTAATCCACTACACGATAGAGCAAGCCTTGGAGGCTAATTTCTTTGATATAGTGGTTTTTAGTAGTGACTCAGATGCCCTCTTAAATATCGCCTCTCAAATAGAAGGTGTTGAGTTAGTCAAACGGCCAAAAGAGTTTGCGGATAATGTAATTTCTAAACGGCCGGGCATCAAACATGCGGTTGAAACAATGGAGAAGAAATATAAATATTTGTTCGATAATGTAATAGATTTGGACCCAACATCGCCTTTAAGAGAAGTTGCAGACATTCACAACGCATTCAACCAATTTGTTGAGAATGGTAATGACAGCTTAATTACAGCTATGCCAGCGAGAAGATCCCCATCATTTAATATGGTGGAATTGAACGATAATAATGAAGTTAGCTTAATGATTGAGCCGGATATTCCAATTACAAATAGACAGAGTGCACCTGTTTGTTATGACATGAATGCTTCTATATATGTTTGGAAAAGAAATATTTTGTTTAGCACTGATAATCTTTTTCTCAAAAAAACAGGACTTTATATAATGCCCGAGGAAAGATCAATAGATATAGATAATGCAATAGATTTAGAATTTGTTGAATTTATCATGGAGAAGAAAAATGTTAAGTGACAGGGTTGTTGTAATCACTGGTGGTGCTGGGTTAATTGGAAAAGAATTAGTAAAAGCAGTGGTTAAAAATAATGGGACAGCAATAATTGCCGATATAAATGAAAAGGTAGGAATGAAAGTAAAAGATGATTTATCAAAGCAGTTAGGCAGTTCGCGCATTGATTTTGTACATCTAGACATAACGTGTAAATCGTCCCTACAGAAATGTATTAAACATCTAGAAGACACTTATGGGAAGATAGATGCTCTTGTGAATAATGCATATCCGAGTAATAAAAAATATGGAAGACATTTTTTCGAGGTTGAATATGATGATTTTGTAGAAAACTTAGGATTGAACTTAGGAGGATATTTTGTTGCCTCGCAGCAGTTTGCTAAATATTTCAGTTCGCAAGGTTTCGGTAATATCGTTAATATTAGCTCTATATACGGTGTTGTAGCTCCAAGATTTGAAATATATAACGACACTTCAATGACGACTCCTGTTGAATATGCCGCAATTAAATCTGGTTTAATACATCTAACAAAATATATGGCAAAATATTTTAAAGGAATGAATATAAGAGTTAATACAATAAGCCCTGGAGGAATATTTAATCATCAGCCAAAATCATTTTTGAATCGATACCAAGAAAGATGTTTGAATAAAGGCATGTTAGATGCAGATGACCTAGCAGGCACATTAATATATCTACTTAGTGATATGAGTGCTTTTGTGAACGGACAAAATATTATCGTAGATGATGGATTCACGCTTTAGTGAGATTTCTTTTGGTGGAAAAGGACGGTTACCTTTTTTAGTTTTATTATCGTTAGGCCTTGAAATAGGTGGAGCCTAGTATGGGTATTATTAAGTATTTGGCAAGTAAAGCAAAGTATCATCTAGGGAAAAATTTACGAAAAGAAAAGTTCGTTTATAACTCAGAGATTCAAGCCATTGTCATGGATATAAAAAAGAATGGTTTTTCTTTAATTCCTAATTTTTTTAGTGAGAAAGAGTGTATCGTTTTAAAAAAAGAAGTCGACAATGTTATAGCTTTAAGAAAAGATCAAAAATGTCTTTGGGTAGATTCGTATGGTTCAGATGAAAGATGTTTTGCAGCGGAAGATGATAGCGACTTGATTGCTGAAATACATGGCAGTCAATATTTTCAAGATGTTGCGGATAATGTTTTTCAAGCAAAAATGGCGTGTTCAAATACTCTAGCATCACGCATAGAGTATAAAGAGGGCAATCTTGGGTCAGGGCAAGGCTGGCACCGTGATGGAAATCATTTCCAATTTAAAGCCATAGTTTTTCTTACTGATGTAGAAATCAATGATGGACCATTTTCGTTATTAGTTGGTAGCCATAAGCCTAAAAGTATCTTGAACAATATAAAGATTAATAAGTATGACGGAGTAAAACTGAGATTTGAAAAATCGGAAGTCGATAGATTAATTTCTATGGGAGAAAATATAAAAGAGACTTTTACTGCGAAAGCTGGTTCAGTTGTGTTTTTCGATGCAAGCTGTGTGCATGCTGGAAGCCCGCTAAGAGATGGCGGATTAAGGTATGCTTTGACTAATTACTATTATCCTTCTTATGAAAATATAGCCGCAAGGAAAGCAGAATTTGTTAATGCATATAAAAAACAAAGATAATAAAAATAACTACCAGACAGTCAAAGAATTAGCCGATAATTTTTTTCAATTAGAAGAGAAATATGGATTGGTAGACTTGAATGTTTCGGGGGTAAAGGTCTGGCAATGTATTAGGTGTAAGTTATTTACCTCTATGGCAGCTGAAGTCTTTAATTTAGGTATAGCACACGATAGTCGTGCAAGCAGTCTGGGTGAAATTATTTCGATGCTGTGTAACAGCTTAAGAAGTTCGTCTTTATTAGGAGGATCGCATGATATCATTGTCTTCCCACACCAACGAGTTCGTCTTGTAGAGGGAAGATACATAGATATAAATACTGAATCTTTCGTGGGTGAATTACTTTCTGAAAATAGAGATATCTTGGTCCTCGAGAGACCTTATGCAAAAACGCATCTAGCTGAATCTAATGAATATACAAAGTATTTGGATGATTCTATTATATTTACTCATTTATTTAAAAGATGTATCAGACCAAAGCTATATTCTAGCCAGCAACTTATTAATGACTTGGATCGTGAGTTTAAAGATGTATTTAATGTGACTCTTGATTTTTATTCATTATTCAAAGAAGCCATTCAACATTTTAAGATTTCCTACATGTTTTATTCTTTCCTGCTAAAGAGAATAAAACCCAACCAGATATATGTTGTAGTTTCTTATGCATACCCATCATTGGTAAGAGCCGCGAAGGATCTCGACATTGAAGTTACTGAACTTCAACATGGAGCATTTAGTAAATATCATTTAGGTTACAGTTATAACTGCATACGCGATGTAGACTACTTTCCTGACAAGTTTTTAGCATGGAATGAATTTTGGAGAAATATTGCTGCTTTGCCGTTGAAAAAAGAGGACATAGGTATATACCCATTTAGATTCCAAGTTGCTGAAGTTGAGAAGTATAGAAAGATACCTAAAATAAGAAATCAGGTAGTAGTTATTTCTCAGGGTCCGATAGCAGATAAAATGTGTAAAATTATCTTGGATAACTTTGATTTTTTTCAAGACAAAAGTATCAAATATAAATTACATCCGGGTGAATTAAAAAGTTACAAAGATTCGTATTTTGTAACTCAGTTACTGCTTAAGGAGAATGTTGACTTGGTCACAGATGATAATTTGTATGAGTTATTTGCATCTTCAGAATATCAAGTTGGAGTCTATTCAACTGCTCTTTATGAGGGGCTTGAATTTGGGTTAAAAACGATTCTATGTAATACGATGTTCGTAGAGTATATGGAAGAATTAATTGACTTAGACAAAGTGTACTTGGTGTTAGATGAAAAAATATAATTTTTTTTTACAGCTCTTCAATGTTTTCTTGTCGCTATTAGTTTTATACATAGCGAATCTTATTGTAATCCGGGATTTTGATGATAATGAATCATATAACTTAGCCTTCCAATCAATTGGTGATCTTGAAATAAAAGAAGCTTATTTTGTATTTAGTAAAATAATTGGTGGAGGTGTCGAACCTGTATATTTCTTACTGAACTATATCTTTAACAATTATCTTAACTTCAATATTTTAATCATGCTTATAAATATAATTTTTTTATATTTTATACACAGAGCATTAAGAACATTTTATCCTAAGAATTATTTAGTCATATATACAGCGTTAATACTCTCCAGTAATTTTATTTTCGTTTTGTTGGCCGATGTGCATCGCCTAAAATTGGCAATTGTGTTCTTCTTGGCCTATCTCACTTCAGTAAATTATAGAGGGGTGCTTCTTTCAATATCCTTAGCGAGCCATTTTCAAATGGCAGCTTACATAGTATACAGAGCGTTTGATCATCTACTTAATAAATTTTCTCGACATAATAAGGCATATTTTAATAAGAGATATATGGCAATCTTCATCTTAGGCGTAGGAGCATTTATTTTTATTTTTTATGACGCTCTCTACCTATATGTTTATTTGCCTATAGAAAATAAAATCCAATATTATTCAAGGCCAATTGAAAGTTACTTCAACATAGTTTGGTATGGAGGTCTTTTTGGTATTTATTTCACATATTTGATTTTGTTTAAACTCAGGGAGACTGGTCGTCTATTAATACCTTTATTTATCACTCTGTTCACTCTATCTATAATCTTGAACCTTTATAGGCTAAATTTAATTTGGTTAACAATCGTTTTTATAGTTGAGTTTAATAGGTTTTTGACGGGTAAGAATTACGCTATTATTATTGCAACGCCTTTGTTTATGTATAGTTTATATGGATTTACGCGTTTCTCTTTGCGTGGTTTCGGAGTATTGGAGTATTAAGTATCAGTGTTGTTATAGGTAAAAGTAATGAATCTAAAAGAAGAAAAATTTTTCAGCATTAAAGTTTACTAATTTTGCGCTATAAAAATTTGATATAAATTTTTCTTGGAAAAGCTCTAGGCTTTAATTTCTATGGCCGGTGAAGAGACTTAAAAAAAACATAAAGTCTATACACTCACTACTATGCAACGATGAGTAACATCAGGGAGTTATAATATTGATAAAGAACTTGATTGAAAGTTTAGGTGACAATGGAGCCAAATTAGAGAGTGAACCTAAAGTCCTCGGTGTTATCCCGGCAAGGTATAAGTCTACAAGATTTGAAGGCAAGCCTCTAGTGTCAATAGATGGCATACCTATGATTAAAAGGACTTATGATCAAGCCTCAAAGTCAAAAGAGCTTGATGATCTGGTAGTTGCAACTGATGATAATAGGATTGCTGATTATTGTGCCAATGAACATATGCCTGTAGTAATGACTTCTTCGGCTTGCTTGACAGGCACAGATAGGCTTGCAGAGGTAGCACAACAATTTCCTTACGATTTTTACGTTAATATTCAAGGTGATGAGCCCGTAATTGATCCATTGGCCATCTCTCAAGTTATTAATAGCTTTAAAGAGCATGACTGTAAGTATATGGTGCATAATTTATATAAGATTATCACTGACATATCTGAAATTAACAGCAAGACGATTATAAAAGTTATAGTTAATGAAGATGATGAGACCATGTATATGTCAAGGCTACCGATACCATTCTCCAACTCATCCTTAGTTCAAAATTTTAAGCAACAGATACCAGTATATGGATTCACAGCAGAGGCATTAGCTATTTTTTCTGACAGTAGAAAAACTATAAATGAGAAATTTGAAGACATTGAATTATTGAGATTCCTTGATTTGGGTCATAAAATAAAAATGCAAGAAACACACGTTGACTCTATTGCAGTAGATGTTCCTGCAGATATAGCTAAAGTAGAAGCTTTTCTAGCAGGCGGTATGAAAGGAAGATAAAAATATATTTCTCTCGGTAAACTATTTCTAGTTGAGATGTTCAAGTATGTTTTCTCTGCTCTCTTTAATAACATTAGCTAAACAATTTCGAAGGCCCTATGAATATACCCATACTTATTTTATTTTTTAACCGCAAAGACACGGTGGAACAACTCGTTGAGCAACTTTCTGTGGTTCAGCCCAGTACTGTCTATCTTTCTTGTGATGGTGGTCGCACATCCCAAGAGCACCAACAAGTCATCTCTATAAGAGAGAGTGTACAGGAATCCATCACTTGGGATTGTGAAGTCAAGACGAATTTCAGCGAGGTTAATTTAGGCTGTAAGCAAGCAGTTCATCTTGCAATTCAGTGGTTTTTTAACAATGTTCAAGAGGGAATAGTATTAGAAGACGATTGTATACCCTCTGTACCCTTTTTCGATTATGTTTCAACAATGTTAGAAAAGTATCGTGACGATAAATCAATTGCCACTATAGGTGGTCGTAATGAGCTTTCGGAATTCACCGGAGAAAATACTACATTTTGTTCGAAATTTTTTTGCTGGGGATGGGCTAGTTGGGCTGATAGGATTATAGATATCGATGTGGAATTCGGGTATCAGAAAAATATACCATCGATGATTTTGGATGGCGTAGGATGTCTAGAAGCAAGGCATATAAAGGGCATGCATCAACTGATGGTAATGAATCACGTGAGCTCTTGGGCTTATTCATATGACTTTGTATTTAGAGCTAATGAGCAAATCCATGTAGTGCCTCCTTTTAATTATATAAACAACATCGGACTTAATCTTGGTACACATGGAGGTTCAGATTCAGGAGCAGACATTTTCGTCGCCAGTAACAAATTCTTATCGCTGAATAGTGAAATTGAGATTCCTATAAAAAATAATAACTACATGCGTAAATATTTGTGGGCTAAATATGGCCTTTTAAAGCTAGCTTTATTTCCATGGATTGGGAATATCAAATCATTCAAGAGATTCTTCAGATGACTGCTTGTCATGCGAGACACGTAACCTTAAATGTGCATGGTGATTTGGTTGACCTGAAGAACGAGAATTATATTGATTATTCGTTACTTCCCTCCAATAGCGTAAGCAATATAAGCGAGAGCTTCGACGGATTGAGTGTGTTAAGTGACTACTCTAATGAAATCTTTATAAATTTTTATGTTAAGAAAATGGAGTGGAGCGGGCTTTTGTTGGATACAGATATTTTAGTGCCATCGACTAATAAAAGTTGTGATGGTTATATTTGGAATGACATCGTACATGCAAGGAATAACTCTGCCAAAAACTCGAGATTTTACTGTCTATTAGTAGGGATTTTTTCAATATTAATATTTTCTTTAGTAACTCTTTTATTTCCTATTTATTGTTTTTTTAAGTCTTTAATAGCCAGTAAGATTTGTCTGACGGATGAGAGAGATATTGCGGTGATAAGAAGTAAAGCTTCATTTGATAAAATCGCGGCAACTCGTAAGCGATTTAACTTATTAATGATCAGTGAAGACATGGTTTACCGAAATAGAAGCCTACATTCTTTATTTTCATATGTCAGACCATTATCAATATTGCGTGCATACTCTGCGATAGTTTCGAGTTCTTTTAAAGACTTTTATTTAATTAAGAACCAGGTTATCAACTTTTCAAGTAAAACATGTACTAATAGGATTCTTCTTCATTACGCTACCCGAATTGCTTTAAAGTGTAGTTATGAGGTTTTGTTGGAAGATTTACTCCAACAACATAAAGTAAATCTCTTTACTGGAAATAAAGAGGATAGGTTTGCCATGGTTGAAAATAAATTGGCCAAAAAGTACCGCATCCGATTGACTTGCATCCCCCATGGACTTGAATATGCATATAGATTCCCGTGTGGTCTTGCTGGTGATATTTTTTATTGTACTAGCAAAGCCAGTGCATTGGCCCTATGTAATATATATGATGAAAGACCACAAGCATGTATAGATTTTGATTGCATGTGGTTGACTTACTCCCTGCCTGAATTCATGAATCCTAAAAAATCAAAAGTTGTACTTTCTGCAGGACATGAAAGAATATTTGCTTATACTGATAATCCAAGAGTCATGGTAGATATAATCAAATCAGATGGAAGGGTAGGGCGTTTTCTAAATCAAATGATTGAAGAAGTTCAGACCCCATTAATACTTATTAATAAAAA